>Ga0194135_10000298_pt1 | contig 28747 bp, 17 predicted proteins | sample LitLau_LLRF_2013_FD_134024 | JGI IMG/M metagenome (GOLD analysis project Ga0194135, IMG submission 134024) | Freshwater sediment microbial communities in response to fracking from North America - Little Laurel Run_MetaG_LLRF_2013 (version 2) | ecosystem: Environmental > Aquatic > Freshwater >... | reverse complement strand
TGTGTGTGTGTGTTAAAGCTGATGGTGCGGGCAAAGAAATGCACGAGGCATTTGTGGTCTTGACGATAATGATGGTAATGGTGATGAGGAGAAGAAGTAAAGTGCGGAGCAGATGCAATTAACAGATTCATTCGTGCCATAATGCACAGTGGAGACTAATTGTTGTATGGTGTTTGTTAAAAGGCGTCAGTCTGTGAAGAAAGTGATGATCCACTGCCACAACTACCAATTCCGACTTCATATTCCTCTCTGTATTCTCTAACCAATGCCTTTCATCATCATCATTGTATATCCCAGCTTTTTATGTCGTGAGCTTTGTGCTCGTGTTATAATCGTTGTCGCCATTAGGAAACTTAAACAGTACAAAATGATCACGACTCATCGCTGGCAGGAGGTTTTTTTTGTTGTCATGCAATGGCAGCATCAGCATCAGCAACAAGGTTTGCATTCTAAACGAATCCGACAGGAGATGAGAAGGAGTTTATGAAGAAGGAAGTAACAAAAAGTTTCATGAGATCACTAAAACTGCGTGGCATGACCTGAGACTTGGTTTCTATTGCAGTTTTGCTGCCAAATATGAGACTATGTATTAGTGTCTACAAAATAGATCATTTTTATTACAAGATTACGCACAATTTAGCAATTTTTTGTGGAGGAAATTACCCTCTATGTGCGTTGGAAATTGGAAAAGACATACGGTTCATCATGATGCAAGATGAATCGAGAGAGAAAGATGATGGAAGAAGCAAGACTACGTGTGTTTGTGTAGAGGTGAAGGTGTTTTTTGAAGACACAAAGTGTAGACTTGTAGGGACTTAAGTATTATGTGGTGCAACGATGTCTTGAGAATTTAGTAGCATATTGTGAATGGATATTGCATTATATAGGTGCAATACTGGATATACATATGAGAGAGAGAGAAAGAGGAGCTCGATAGAAACCTTTAATATTAAAGCTAAGGATGAAAAATGTGTCTGGCAGGCACACAAGCATGTATGCATCTTTGATAAAATCCTAAATGTTGTTCTCCATGAATCTATTTTGGTTTGTTAAAGGATGAAAGAAGGTGGGGAATATTTCCGGATGAACTTCTATCTGAGCAGGTTGTGTGTGTGTGTGTGTGTGCGTTATTGAGTTCATCTTCGTGTTCACCTGAGAGTTTTTGAGAGACAAACTAGTAGTAGTATGCAGTGCGTGCGTGAGGGTATAAAGTTATATTATTGGTAGTGGTGGTGTAGTAAAAGTGATTAGTTGAGGAACAAGACTCACATACACACACACACGAGACGACGAGACTAAATCCAGACACAACGAGAGATGCGATATGAACGGGGAGAAGGAAAGTGTGGATGGATGAAAGGGACCTTTTTTATAAAGGAGAATTCTGTTGTGTCAAGTGAACGAGTGTTGTGTATTTCTATATATACTCGTGGTTGTATAGTTATCAACTTTCTTTACTAGCTTGCGGATGAGTTTTCCTCGTCTAAAAATGCTCGGATGTTTGTAGGTTCTGGACCAGAGGGGAATGTTGATGAGCAAGGGAATGTGGCTTTATTACACGATTTACGTCAACTCAAGTCCTCTTTAAATTTTTCATGACAATCACAATGGATTTGAAATCACCTTCAACCTCTTCCTTCCTTCTTTTTCATCTCACACATACGGACACTCTAATGGTCCTTCTCTACTATTAAGCTATCAAGTATGCCATAATATACACCATCCTCATAAAATAAATATCCTCAGGTTAGCTTGATCGACTCATCCATTTCTTCTAAGACTTCTCTTTATACATTAAAGAGGCTACACATGTAAAGACCTATATAACTAAACAACTACTTTTATATAAAATGGTCCTTGTCGTTCTTATTACTGTGTGTATATAAAAAGGCAGTTTAAACGTATTATATATATTCTCCTGGTTGCCTCTACAACCGAGTATATATGTAGTCTTCAAAAGAGAGAACTGGCATAAAGCTAGATGAGGTGACCTGGTCAAATGGATTTGGGTAAAAGATGACAAAAGCTGGGAGGATTGTCAGGCTGTCATTTTGTGTGCCATGCTGAGATGCACAATTTACATAAATCTCTCGGGATGGAAGAGAGACACACACTCACAGAGTTATACACTATACTATATACACTCCGAGAATCCAGTTGCCTTTTTTGTTTGTCTTTTGCTGTGAGATGGAATAGAAAAATAGGAGAATTCTTTTAGGCAGCATGACACAAGACTAATGGCTCCAACAATACTACCAAATACAATTGAAGACGAAAAAAACCATTCTTGACTTGACGAGAATGAATGCACATCTTTCTGTACGCACATATACACACACACACACATACAGTCGATCTCCTTATATAAAACCAAATTTGAACTCTGTTTTTGTCTGTCTTTATCTCACGAGGGGATTTAATCTCATTCGACTTTACTTTTTAAAAAGTACTGCACACACACGGCATCAAGTTGTATTCAGCAGAGACAGAGTACAGTAAGAAAGCACAGATGGTTAACAATAATTAAAGTTTAACACACTCCTGTCTTTGTGTGCGAAATAAGACTGCCACTCGAGGCAGTTCGACATTAAATGACAGGCATTTGGTGACCTTCTTTTCGTTATTTAGCAATGCTGTTGAACTGGAGATATCTTATGTACACGCATATTTACGTAACCCGCAGCACTTCGGTCCAATAATCTCAGTGTGTGACTTGCTCATAAGGAGGGAGCTTAATATAAAATAGCAAGCGTATGAATAAGGGATAAGTCAAAGAAATAAATTATTAACAGAGGTTTGACAAATTTAATGAGGGACATTAAACACACGACAATTTCGAGTATAAACACAAGGCTTACAGGTAGGAATTAAATTTAGTGTAATCGGGTGTATTTAAAGGATAACTATTACTCACTATATACATACACAAGAAGAGCTTGTGGAGACAAGGAGCAGAACTCGAATATGACTAGGTAATTTCTCATATCGAGAGAAAGCATAATTGGACCTAATTGTTGACTTAAGGGCGTATTCATACATAAATGTGTCTGTTGACGAATCCATGTGTGTAGTAATTTACAATGGAAATCAAATCAATCTACAACAAACATTGTGACTTGTCATGTTACGTAAATAAGCTTGGTGGTAGGGAATCGATACGCTTTCAGATTAGGGATAATAACCAATATTGTTGTGTTCAGATAAGAATCGTCCGTCGTTTATTCTGAAATGAAGATTGCCAACTGTCGATAGTCAATGTATTTAATTCTATTGAATATGTGTGTGTAGTAACTTCACAATGATTGCTGACCTCATCAATATACTAGTGATCGAGTGAATATGATACACATTGTTGTTAAGTCGTATGAGCTTACGGAATAATGGTTGACTTCATATAGTATTATACACCCTCTCAACCCGACCTACGAAACAAGGATCGCAGTAATAAGCCATCCCGTAGAATAATTCTACAGTGGGCCACACCAAGAAGCCTCACAGAGATCCAAATTCAGATAGAATATGACAAGGATAACTTTATACATTTCTGCTCTGTGTTTGTAAATCTCAAAATCCCGAATGGGTGGGGTGAGTGTGTGTAGGAATTATTACATGAATCAGTGATAGGAATATATTACGTAGTGATTTCGTCTTCATATGTATAAGTCTCTGGAGTAAAATTAACAAAGTTTGATAGTACAAAGTGAGGCAGATGATACGTAAACACTAGTCTTAGAGGTTGTGATAGAAGTGGTTCTAGTTTTTCCTTGCACACAGAAGATTTAGTGGATTTTAAGGAAAGGGTTGTTTTTGTTAGTGGAAAACTCCTTCGTCAAGCTTATCTCGGATGTTGTAGAGAGAGAGAGAAATGCTGAACAAGTAGGAAGAAGGAAGGAAGAATGCTGTTCTATGTCTGAAGAAATACAAATTGCCCTATGCACATCTTATCCTGCTGCGTTTCTACAAAAAGTTGTCTTCACACATTTCTTCACCACTATCAACAACACCGATGAAACTACGACGAGTATGAGAGATGTACGAATGTATAGATACACAGCATTTTCATAAAATTCCACCCATCTCTACTTTTTAGCAACCTTTTGTTTATTTTACTTCTGGGGAGAAAAGAAAGAGACTATGTGTCTGTATATGTCTGCTTTCAATTGAGACGGTGGTGGTGTGTGGAGCTTCACCTCGTCGTGTATACACTCCACGTGGAAAATATAACCTTTGACTCTCGGGTTTTTAAGACAGACACACGAAAAATTCAATCTAGAAATCCTGGTTTTTACAGGAAATGGAGTGTGTGTCTATAGCGGTTTGGTCATCTTCGTGATGAAGACGATGATAGTGGACGACAACGTAGTGATTTATAAGTCTTATGAAAATGCCTTTTGCTCAAGATAAAACTGAAGAACTCTTGGGGAGCCTTCTTGTGTACGTCAGCTTGGATGTTTTGTCTCCAAGTTTTCGCATTCTGTACTACTACAGGAAGTCTTTAATAAATACCACTAGCTAACCCAAGGAAACATGTGTACTATAAGGCATAAGGGGTATATGTCACAGAAAAGCAAATTCAAAAAGCTTTTCTACTAACAAACCACACACTCCACGAGAAGAACGTGAATTGTGTCCTTCATTGCTTCAACATAACTTTTGGTGGATATGTGTGCAATACATTTATAGCAGAGTTTCCTATGTAGCAATTCTATCTCAACTTTACCTATATACTTTTAGCATTCTTCCCTTTTGTAGTCTCGTTAAGTATATACTATGGTCTCCTGTTAATGCAAAAACACCTCAGTTTCTCACAGCCCGGTTTGTGGTTCCATTTCAAAAGAAAATTCCACCTGCCACCTGAACATTTCCACGTTGCGAATGCCCCATTCAAATACTTTTGTAACTGCCTTAAAGCACCCAACACAAAGTTAATAGTCTCGTGGTATATTTACAGTTTAAACCCGAATATAATACTCTGCTTGGTGCTTGTTATTATTATTATACTTTTAGATGGCTAGATGCCTCACAACAATCCTTCAAGAAAAACAAGTTACCTAAACATTTAATTATACTTCTAAACATTCAAACTTTCATCTCCTTCTGTAAATAACATTTAAGAATAGATTGTGTACATATATATATGCTCCAATCATTTTACTAACGGTATTTATTTCAGTTGTTCCACCCATTATATAGTATTGCGTTTCATTGTCAAACTCACACGAAGTCTGGCTTAATGCACGCTACGTCACTCACACTACTCTGTGTAGCAAGAAGTATATAACTTCACGATAAAGTGACCGGGTGTGTATATAGGTGTGTGTGTGTTTAATCTAAAATCAAGTCGATACATAGAAGTAAGTGAGACACTATCATGGAACTTTTCCCAAATAGACCTGTAAATTCAGATCAATAGAGGAGGGGCATTGTAATGCAAATAATACACGGCAAAGGCGACACACAGAGAGTTCCATTAATCGTCAAGACTTTCATAAAAACTCATGAAGCAGTAGACACGAGGAATAAATAGCTAGTGGGTGAGTGAAAGATTCAGGTTGAGAGGCCCTAGCATAACTTTCTCATGTTGAAAAGCGAGTGAAAGTAAGTGGCATGTTAATTAATGATTTTCATGTGAGTCGGACATCGATTTAGATGGACGGATTAGGATCTCTTGTCACTCTATTGCCACGCATCATCATCCACTTCTTCCTCGCACAACTTAATTCTCTTCCACCATTTCATTATGTAACAAGAACAAAATGTTTTTTCCTGATTGACTTGTCTTCGTCTATTCGTTCTGCACAGCAGCAGCGTTAAGCTAGTTCATTTCTTATTTCAACACATGCACACCTGTGATTTGTGTGTGAGGGGATTCATTTCATTGTAAAAACCTCAAACAAGACAATATAAAAACTTAACAAGTCTAGCGGTGGTGGTGGTGGTGGTTGTTGCTCTATTTTTTAAGATTCTTTTTATTTTGATGAAGACTCTGCGAGAGAGATGATGTAGAAAGAAGAGTCCTCCTGCTTTTCTTCTATGCAATTATTGTGAGGGTCTTTTCTTCATTTGAAGCATTTCAAAGAATAGTCGAGGTGCATTCAGAGAAGTAGGGAAAAAACTTGAAAGACAAAAGCTACCTTACACGCTTCACTTCGAACTTTAACCGTGTATTCAAAAAGTCGTCAGTTTTATACAAAGTGCATTCTTGTTTGGTTGAGGTTTGGCTTGAAATTTCATACGGTTAAAGATTGTATTTAGATTGGAATTGAAATTACAACTCTGCTTCTAGTCGGGTATGCAGGAGATTTGTTCATCCTAAGTTGGATTTATTTGGTAAATGGACAGAAGACTGGGTTTTGGATTTAGAGAGGAAAGAGGATAATGAAAAGTAGTTTGATGCACATGAGTGAGTGTAGGACTTGATGCCTTGGGAAACAAGATTTACATTTCCTCTCTGCTAATGTGAAATAAAATGTTTCTCCAATTGGATTAACAAGAGACAGTGTGAGGGAGAGAGGACTTTACGATTACATACGTTCACACGTTCAAATGTGGGAGAGGAAGCACAAAAGGAGTTTAGGCAGACAGAGTAATTAGCACCAAGCACTAAGCAAGCTCTTCAACCCTTTTGTCTATTTGACAATGTCATCATCATCTTCATATACTTCAGCTTCTACTTTAAAAGGATTCGCAATAACGCGTGTATGTGTGTGTGTAGTGTAAACTCTTGGAATGCTAGCAGCCCATACAATTCCTACCAAGTAAAACTTTTGCTAAATAATTTGGAACTAAATCTAAAGCGTACAGTGATGTCAAAGGATGTGCACACACCAAACAAAACTTTTAGAACCTTTTAAGCGTGCTAAAAGTGAATTTTTAATTATTTACTTTAAAGGACAATCGTAATGGATTCAAACATTCAGAGACTCTCTTAGTAAACTCCTACACACAGAGGGCTTTCATTCTTGCATGAATTGAATTATGTGTGAAAACAAACAAACTATGAATGTGACTTATTTCGAGACGTGCTTAAGTCTTTACTTCCGTTCCTCTTCTTCTTTGTAGAGATTATATGCCTACAAGATTGTCGTGTGGCTTTTGTATCTAGAAGTTTCTCTGTGTTATTTAGTCTTTGTAATTTGCACATTTATTTGCAAAATGTAAATGCTTGTGTAGTCAGTGTACCATCAAGTATTAAACGGGCGAGAGAGAGGAATGTAGAAGAATATAACAATAACGGAAAGGAGAGAAATAGGATTTAATTTCAAAGTTGTACTCAGAGGGAATCTTCATCTTGAATCGTCAAGTAGTAGACTTTAAATGAAAATGAACCTGAATGGAAAGACGAAGAAGAAGGCGGAGTGGACAAGAATGAGAAATAATTTTGCATGGAGGATTATTATTCTGTGGGAAAATTCACCTTCTCTTCTTCCTTTTAGGAAAGGAAGGAGACAAAAAACTGCTGGAGTTGAATGCACGTCGTGAACACATTCGACTAGAGGCTGTGCAACATTATTTAAATATGCATCGTTGGTGACTTCAACAGTTCAATATTTTAATACTCTCTCTCTCTTACACCTAGTCACTCTCATTCTTCAGGGAGTGAATAAAAGTATTAAAGGACTTATTGACGCACATATACAACTATACAAGGAACGCTTGCATTGTTGGAAGTGTGTGTGTGAATACTGTGAATATTATGCAGCCCTCATACTACACGAAGTGTATATTATATATCCCATGGGAATATCGCAGTCCCTAACAAGAGGCATATAGGATATAGGTAGGTGTTGAACCAAAGAAATATTAGAACCACATACATTATTCACTTGACTAGACGAGTTTGTATTATTATTGTCCTATACAAATTCATATTAGCAATTAAAAAGTCCCATGTAAACTACTCATATTGCATACAATAAAATAAACGAGTTCGCAAGGATATCAAGCTTAAGAATAATCCATTGGCTTAGACTTTAAAGAAATCCAGCTTAATCGGAATTACAAAAAGTAATTTGAAAAAAAACAAAAAGTAATGAATTCTGAAGCATGCTCACCCAGCCCTGTGCCATTATACTGCCTAAAAGTTCAATTGTGAGCAATTTTAATATTAAAGCAATCTAGAATTACCTGAATTCGATTAAAGTTTAGATTGCTTTGAAACGAATACGACGATATGAACAACATCGAATATAAGTCTTGGTTCATTAAATACTGTATTGCACACGACATAGTTTTCTTGTGATTTCATAAAGGAAATACCTTTTACATTGCTCTACTAACTCACTTTTATTTAAATCTGACACGTACAAACATATATATACAGCAAAAGTGTGTGCCTGTGTCTGTTTTTGTATCTGTATGTGTGAGATATGCAATAGAAGTATTTTTTGAAGAAATACAATCAGCAAAACTCACAAAGTAATGTTTGTGTGTGAGTGTGTCTTCTCGAGGATACTTTTCTCATATCCATCTTATTATGCACGGATGATGAGAACAATCACATGAGACAAACGGAAGCCACTTTTTCATCTTTTTCTTCTCTCATTCGATTATAAATCAGTTCAGTTTCAGAAAGTTTTGACAATTTTGAAAGGAAGGTATATGGGTTTGCATAAGACTGGCGAGTATCTGTCACAGAGCGACTTGCATTATTATTTCTACTCATCCTCCCACCTACTTTCCTTCACAAGAGTTCTCCTCTGACATTTGTCTCAAATCTTTTTAGCAAGTTTGTGTGTGTGTGTCGTTTGGACTTGAAGTTTATCTTATGCAGATTTTTACATTACTCTTCATATCCTGAGACACGCACACTAACCCAGTCTATATTATATACGAAAACTTACTGTACAAAAGTAAAGAAGGAGTGGCAGATACAAAATTAAAGCTTTTCGTATAGTTAGTTAGTTTAAAAAACTTCTTACTTCTACTCTATTTCCAAGATCGTGAATAATATACGAGTCAGTGGAATTACTTTAAAGTAATTTTTTCTGCATGCAACTTGCAAAGTGAGCTATATTGAGATAAATCACAGGGGCTTTGCAATACGGGTAGATTGATACTACTAATGCTTCGTTTGTGTGCATGTGCACTCGCATACTTAAAACTCTTTTCAATAGCATATTCTATGGCCAGTGTGCAATAAACTCTTGTTTCACTCGAAGAAATTAAAACGAGTCAGCACATGTGGACACTTACATGGTAAGTGTAATTCATTTATTGCCATAACCTAGGACATGGGGTATAATTTATGACTTGTTCTTAAATGCAAAATCATTGTCACTTACAGCGAGCTGTATCTAGTCTTCTTGATTAAGTTTCCAACTTTTATGAAGAACCGCAGTGGAGTAAATATACTTCAACACACTGATAATTAGCTGTGAATTTATGCGCTATCCACACACATTATTACAGCCATCACTTGAGATTCACACAGATAATTGCTTATTGATCGTCGTACTGCCTATAGCCGTCTCTTAGTCGCGTAAATACGGAGAGATGCAAACACTAGCTAAACTTCTCAGCTATTATTGTGTTACGGTTATTCACCATGTACGTCTTTTTGACACAAATAATTGAATCTGTGAACGACGACTATTCTGGTAGAAAGAGTGAGAAAGCCAGCACAAATGACTCGTTTATTCAATGCAGAACTGCTGTAAAGTTGAGTTTCCTAAAAGTGAACATTCGAGTGGAAATTGTATTTTGGATTTCACGGACCAATATTATACATCGTGTCTGCATGAATCGATGCAAGAGCTTGGTGCAAATGCAGCTCAGCAGCAGATGCTGATATATTCGTTTCGTTTGTAAAGTCGAAGAATGCAACACTTGTGTGAACTTTAAAAAGGAAGGGAACACTATACACACACTTTTACAGATGATGTAATGCACAATATGTACCCTTATGGATTCACCCTTACAATTAGTTAAGGAGTAAGGAGTACACCTTTCCACACAAAAGGAGAGTCGCTTAACGAACCCTGTTTGTGTGTGTGTGTGATAAAATTGACCGTTTACTTCTGGTAAGATGCATCAACTTCTTGGGTGCTGATGATCTTGGTGCACTTTGTGTTGAGTCGAGGAGGTAGATGATGGTCAAGTTGCATAATAATCATCAACAGGGCGAGTAAAAAATGCGTTTGTTCCAACCAGATTTCTTATGCATGAAGGAATGTCAAAGTGTTATTATGCGTTGCCTTCTGTAAGTACGACGTAGAATTTCTTTTGGCACTTTAATGTCAAGATGTTGACAACTTCCATTTAATGAAATGGAAAGACACACTATTATTATGTGATAGCAAATAAGATTGCATTTAAAGTTAAGATAAATTGCTTAAGGTTAGATTTCGAGAGAGAGAGAGAGAGAAGTCTCACTTTCCTCCGTCTCTGTTTCGGGGAACTACTGTCGTGCACTAGCGTGAAAAGTTATCCACGGAACTGGAGAGATTTTATTATTTTACACGAGGATTTCAGTTGAGACAAATTCCTTAAAGACTCACTCAATCGTCCTTTGCTTCATCTCCAGAATGAGAAAACAGACGAAGAAGCAATGTGAATGAGAATGAATTACAGAGTTATACAACACTCACTTTCTGCACACACTGTTTGATGTCCAAAGCTCTTCTCACAACTGAAGGCTTCGAGCAAGGGGGAATTCACTTTTTTGGTCGACACAAAAATGGGAGCGAGCATGAGCTTAGGGAACGGCTCACAGAGTTGTATTATGGTGCTCCATCCAAAGACTTTCTTATATATTCACCGTGCGGACTCCTGCTTGTTGTTCTTCTCCTACTACTAAGTTTGAAGCAAAAACCATGAGGACTAAAAAACCTTTGCAGGTTCAACTTCTCCAGGCATCCAGCACAAAGACCAGACCAGATTGAGCCTCAAAATCCATCCCCACAGTATATTAACGTTGTTTTTAAATGTAGATCCAGTTGTGTATGTTAAAAGTGTTCTCGAAGAAGGTAACAACAATAATAACAACAAGTCTTACAGAAACTGTATATAAGTAGTTGTAGCGTTGTATATAGTTTCGTAGCGGTGGTGGCGAGGATGATGGCCGTGATAATAAATTCATATATAATCTCGGCTGCGAGAGAAGGAAGTGTTGCTTCGAAATGCAATTGAATTTGATCATTCAGAGCGGAACAATGGAAAAAGTTTAAGAGATAGATTCATTTCTCCGAGTACAATGCGAATGCGACGAGCCCCTCCTACTTCCAATGAATGGCTATGCTATAACATTTCTTTTAACAAGAGAGCAACTCGAGAGAACTCACCTTCGGAGTTTTCTACTTTATCTCCCATCTAATACACAGACAGCTACCCTATGTGTCCGATCAAGTGTTTCCTTGAAGCAGTATAATATGTCTCTATGCCTCTTTCTCTGATAATAGGGAAGAGTACTACTACTACATAAGAGAGATGTTATTGGAGATAAGAATTTCAAATGATGGGGAAGGAAAAGGAGATTTCGAAAAGATATTTCATCAGTGTAATTACTAGTAGGACTTTTAGGTTATTCCATACACACACATTCCTCAGCATATCTAGAGAAGCATTTATACTTCATGTAAAGCTTGAGTTTGAAAAGCCCTGCTTACGGCACACGATAGTAATAATCCATAGCGATATGGTGTAGGGTGTATGTAAGAACCCGCATTCATACGGAGAGAAAGAAACATGATTCATTGATATTTATGCGATCTCCGTCGACTATAAGCTGCCTTTGGTCGACTACACGTGTGTGCATGAAAATGTGTGTAAACAATTGCTTTATGTGCGCCTCTTGGAAAAATGCGAATCTATATACACACACACGAGAGAGTCAGTACATTTAATATATAAAGAAGAGAATGCAACTTCGTCGTTCCCATGCAAAATGCAAATCCTCTATAGAATTTTTCTAAGGCTATTACCTTAAGAGAGGCAAAGTTTCCTTTACTTTGTGTCCCGTCAAAAGTCTCGTATATGCCGAAGAAGCTGGAAGTGCACTGGGAAATGGGGATGCCCTTAAGTGAGGACGATTACTAGTTTCCAGTGCCCATTTTCTTCGGTTACTCTCTTTCTCTCCTATATAAGTTCGCATGATGAAAAAAGGAAGTTTACATTCCTTGGTTGCCCTTTTTATTTACTAGTGCATGTATCATTCTTTAAGGAAGCCAGGTAGTGTATACAAGCCATTCCAACGTAAGTTCGCAAGTTGTTTTAATTGTGTAGACACGACATTGCGAAATGGTTAAAGGGGACCAAAATGCCCGGGTTTTACTCCTGAAACAGATGGCTTTGTTAAACGGAAGTAGGGAAACGGAAAAAGCAACGTATGAGAAAAAGTGGTGTGTGCAATTTCGCAAATGGCTGGTCAATCCTCGTGATAAGGGGTTTCACTATAATTACTACAAGGCACCATAACATTTCAAGACTCGCTCTGCAAATAGTACAAATAGAAACTAAGAGTTGTCTCTTTTATTCCCTTGCGGACACCATGAAAAAGTTAAAGGGATTTTAAATTACTTGCGTAACCAGAGTCAACCTCTTATTTTCTTGTCTGGAGATTTTACGAGCATTATATTTCTAATGTTTATGTACAACAAACAGTCTAAATTTCAGTATTATTATTACGATTAAAATGATAGTTGTTTAGCATTTGGCTTTTTTCTAGATAAGTGACATGCATACCATACACAGCGAATGTGTCGAGTAAATCATAAAATTAATGTGTGTGTGTGTTTCGCCTTACTCAAAAGTCGGCCGAAATGTCCAGCTAATAAATGTACACTTGTCTCAAAGATCTCAGATTTTTTGTTGGATGCGTTGTAAATCAATTTGACATGTTCATAGTCACGAGGTCACGACAAGAAGTCATTCTTCCATCATCTAAGTAAACAACGGACAAGAGGGAGAGAGAAAGAGAAGTTTAGGATTTCAGGTGGAGTTTAATAGTTCACTTAAACGTGTCTCAAATCGGGTGAAGCGACTTATGCAAGCTTCAGGTCGTGAGCTGCTTCATCAAGTGAGGTACTCTCTCTCGTCTATATACACACTACAAAGCTGTAAACAAGGTAGTTAAATATCGACACGAGTTTTTAGAGACTTTTCGCAAACCAACTACAAACTGAAACTATAAACTCCACTCTACATTTTTTACATCGTAACTTCCTTTCCTGTTGCTTGTCTGGTCTCATTTTTGTTTAAAACTTCCTAACTAATGTATTTTGTTTCTTACGTCAACACTAGAAAAAGCGAATTAAGGGAAGGCTCATCTAGATTACAGTCAAGAATTCAACTGAAGCAATAATTGCTGCGCGATTATTGCACACAGGGTAAGATTGCGCTCCGTGCTTATTGACCCGCATGACCTGTGGAAGAAGAGAAAGGGTTTTGTATTTTTTTCTCAAGGAAGACATCGAAAAACGCTTGGAGGTTTGAATGAGTTGTGTAACCTTGTGGATGACGGAATGTCGTAGATCCGTAGTAGATGTAGAAATAATTGAAATGGACAAAAACTGCCAAATAAATTCGTCAGTCTTCTTGAACGATACACATAGAAAAAGGAGAGGTAGAGAAAGAGTTTACTCTGACTGATCCACAAGGATTTATTTAATTCCTGCAAGACTACGAAATGCCCCGAAGAATTCAAGAGAATCAAATGAATGTGTGAATACTTCATGAAAGTATAACAGCGCATTTGAGCCAATTAACTATTTAGTTATGGGTTGAGGTGTTCATCATTTTGAAAAGTACATTTCAATGTCTTTTGCGATGATGATAGAATGCCAATATGCTGCTACTGCTGCACGTTACATATACTCTCAGTATTCTGCCAGAGGAATTATTGACAAGAGAAGGTCATGAAATGGTTGAAATTAATTTTACACAGAACCGTTGAACCTTCGGGAAATCGAGAGCAGAGGTGACTTTTGCGATGATGATGATGATGATGCGAGAGTATATATATGGGTGGGTGGAACTTCTTATGAAATGCTATGCTAATTAACCATTGAAGAACAATACATATGTAGAGGGATTGTTGATCATTTATGAGAATTCATAAAATAAATTAGCATATATTTGGTATTTAACGAAGAAGGTAGGAAGGAATACAAAAATGTTGAATGGAGTTTGATGATCAGAAGGAGAACAAGAGGAATTCGTAAGCGATGAATGAGTAGGAGGATAAATGGATAGAGATGAAATTCATTTCAGATTTTGCATGCATACCAGCATACCATGTATACGTAAAGTATTTGTTGTATTGCTTCTAAATGCTCTTTATTCGACGACGTCGTCGACAACGACTTTTCTGTTTTCTGTCCTTCGCGTATCATATAAATTACTACTCACATTAATTCTCACCCTCTTGCGTTGCTACAATACAACACCACCGTTTAGCAAAGGATACAAACATTTAGTGAATTAATCATTTTCAACTTGTCACACCTATTCTGTTTAACGTGAGTGTTGCACTTCGTGTCACCACGTTGAATAATCATGAAATTTAAAGTGTGTAGGAGGCTATATAGGAGGCAGGAAGGATATTATAATATGAGTGTGCAATCCCTCTACATACAATATAATGTGTCCTTATTGTTGTGAATTGTATTGGAGGAATAAGGGAAGAGTCACACTTTCATTTCCTTCTATTGTACCATTTGTACCATCATTTTTATTACTTTGTTGTGTAAAGCAAATTAGTTAGTGTCAATGAGACACTAAGTAGCAGAATCGTGGATAATTCAGCGTAATGATCTATGAAGGAATTCGTGGGTCAAATATACAGGTGTAATTTATCCTGTAATTCCTCTATCATGAATCTGATTGTGTACACAAAGAACCAGGAATGATGCTATTTTTGTACTCATGTATTGGTTTATTTGAATGATTGGGGTTAAATACATGTATGTATGAGTAAAACTATTACTGCACCGACAAAATTAGATAGAGTACACACGTTTATAGTGGAGGCTGCACGATGAAGATGAACTTTATGTACACATATGTGTATATACAATAGTTCAATATTTAATTAAGCTCTCTGGATCATTTAATTTACTTGGGTGAATGAATTGGGAGGTTGTATGAATAATTTATTCATCTGCATCTTTTGGTGGTGTGGCTGTGGTGGAGCATTCAATACAAAATCCATCTAATCCGTTGAGGTGTGTGTGTAGTGTAGTGTCAGGTAGCAAAAACGCACCATTCAATCCTTCTCTCGTCTTCTCCTTCTTCTAACAGCTACCGAATTCAATCATCTTCTTCTTGCTCTGTAGAAGCCACAATGAAATCATGCTGTGTGTTGTGGTGTATATCGTCTTTTTACACTCTCCATTGAGTCGTGTCCATGTCAGTCCTTTTAGCCATTTAAATGTTCAAGGTATACACTTTTAAAGTAGAGTTGAGAGAGTGCTAAATTGTTAGAACACAGTGTATCGGTATTGAATACATCTTGTGTAGTTAAATGAGGATTGGACACTTTTCTTGCTCATCCCGGGATGAATATTATGAACAGAGTGTAACTTTAATGAGACGTATAAGAAGCCGTGTCTAAATGAAGGAGAATCCAACTCTCACTATTTTGAGCAATGAAAGGGAACAAACTTTTGCATGAATATCTTTTTGAAATACCTGCGTGTAGTGTACTTGCTCATTGTGGCAATCGAAAGAGATTCTTCAATACTGGGAAGCCACTATATAACCGAGAGTTTTGCTGCTTCACGATGATCCTTACTATAGAGTGTAATTTAGTTATACTATTAGCCAGCCCATTTGTTGGCATATACTACAACATGGTGGATAGAGCTTAACAAAAGGAAACAGCGATTTTGTTCTGAAGAATAATGAGTCAATTGAGTGTAAAAAGATGAAACAAATTATTCTCTGTGTTTTTTCACTTTTATTGTATACTGCAGAAGAGCTGCCCTTTTGAAGTCTTCGTGTCTCATGTGTATTTGTGTATATACATGTATATAATATTCTGTTGTGGTTAAGTTAGTTTCGCATTCATTCTCTTGTGTGTGATGATGATGAGTCTGCATGATGAGGATCCACCAAATTGCTCTCTCTCTCTCTCTCTCTCTACAAGTATAGTGAAGGCCACGTCGACCACGGCCAACGGCACAACAACAAACTATGCTATCAATTTAAGATCCTAAATAAATTCTATTCTGTATATCACAATGCAGATTGTATTATTATTGTAGTGAGAGATAGGAGAGTACGCTTACCCACCTGGGCTCTCCTGAATTCATCTTTTAACATCATTCGAAATAAACGAGATGAGATTTATTGCACGCTTTGTTCATCCACGAAAGAGCATCATCTCTTTTTAAATGCCTTCTTTCTTGGATTATAAACCCCTGGGCTAACTCACGACAAGACACCATCGCTACTTCCCTCGTGTTGCCTTCTCCTTTAATGTCAACTTCACGATTGATCGATTCATCAGGAGAATAAAATCTGCGGGATCAAATACTTTTTCTCAGTGAGGAATAGAGACCATCTATTTCATAAACCTATTCTTTTATTGTTTCATTTGATCTTTGACCTTATAGAGGAACAGAAATAAGTTTAACCTAAGAATAGGTTTATCAGTCGATAGATTCAGGAGGAGATATGGGGGCATCTCCGCACTATTATTTGATACAAACTTGCTCGAAAGAAATCTGGGTTTGCAGTGTGGATCTCAAGTTAAAGGGGGGATGATAGTGCGAGAGATTGTTACTTTGTTTTAAAATTCAGTGTAGGCAGTAATAAAAGTGAGTCCTACTTACCAACTCACTTTTCTATTCATCATGCATCGCGTTAGATATTCAAATCATACCCGCATCTCAAACTTTTATCGGTCAAACTTTCTTTTTCAGAGCCGGGAGGGTTGGTATATACACGTCTATATGGATTGTGCATATCCACTAAAGAGCACAGGATGGTCTCAAGAAGAGAGAGAGAGTGTGGATGAAGCTTGTTAGAAGAACGTACCCTATATAGGATGAGGGACACATACAAACAGTTTCAAATTTGAAACGAAGAAGATCTAAGTTTGGTAGAAAAATAAGATTTTTTACTCTGGCACCAGCGAAGAGGAAGTATAGTTTAAATGAAATTGGTGGTATGGAAGATTCAAGGAGGAAATTAGTGGAGGAGGATGTTCTTGATGCGAGAAAAATGCGATGGAGGCAGATGGAGACCAAGTTGTTGGGAGGAAAGGCGAAGTAGCGAAGCTTTCGACGAGATTTTAAAGTTCCAAAGTTTGAGAACACAGGACATGGACAGCATACATATATAAACGTAGTTTGCGAAAGTCTCTATATACGGTAGAGACAGTGTGGGGCACTCACTCGATCATTTTTAATTATTGTTCAGCTTGTTGTTGTTCATCACTACTAGGAAAGTTTAAAAGGGTTATGTGTATTATATTTTTAAATGGTGATGGATGTTGTTGATTGAGATTGAAACCCTTCGCTATTACTCATTTATTCCCCCATACCAAATTCATATCTCGTGTCTTATGAATACTGACTGTAGTTGTTTGTAAATATGAGGCAAAAAGGAATTTTGTAGGCAAGCAGATTTCATTTTCATGGAAGAGATGATCTGGTGGGGTGTCAAATTACGTCAAGTAAGTATTCCAACTTTCAAGTGTATTTTGGTCTGTCATCATCTTTGGATGAATTGTTTTGAAACTAAGTTTCTCTTCAGGGAGAATATATAAGGCTGGTGAGAGTATTCACAGTGAGCTATGTGTTGTACGACGATGACTGGTGGCAATGCAAACTATCTGAAGTACGAGTGTAAACTGTATAGTATCATCGAGTACTTTGGTTGTTATATAGTTTGGATTTGGTGAGGGGGAGGTGAGTGAAATGCAGAGCTTCTTTCCAGTCAATCCAGTTCAATTTAGAGATCGGATTGACATGCATGAAAGAATAGAAGCAAAAGGGGTTCTCTCTCTCTCTCTCTCTCTTTAGCTGTAAAGCATTGATTCCCAATGAGGATCTTTTATTCCGCAATGACTCATCTTTGCGTCTTGTCAATAATTGATAATGGTATATATATGATGTCCTCCTCCTCTGCTGTAGATTTTTAGTCGTTTTCAACATTTGAGAGTGCGGCAAAAGACAAACATACATAAAGTTGTCCCAGCTGCAAGAGACTCGATCAGTATTAAAAGTCTAGTCATGAATAGGATCGACACGAGTTGTAATTATGTAATGTAGACGACGACGACGACGACGACGAGGGACAGATATGTATATACCACGTGTATATATAGGATGTACAGAAAGAGGGTGAAGGTAAAGTCAAATTTGATGATGTTCTTCAGTCGTTCGAAAAGTTCAAACGGACTTTCATTTAGAAGAAGAAGAGGAAGGGTATGTGTATAGTTCGGTAATGGGAATAAGCTTTCCTGTCTCTCCATGATTGAACGCACGAAAGAAGCCTTTCTCTCCCTTCTCCCTTCATGTGTCATTCTTTCCTTCATACGAGACTCTACCTGCTTTTCCCGTCTTTCATCGATGAGAATGAATAACACACGAACGGACGGTCATAATCGTGAATCGACTTGAGAGGAAGAAGCAGAAGACTGCTGCTTGACTCAGGGCCATTATTATTACACTAACACACTCACATATACACACACACTTTGTGCGTGTCTCGTCTTCCGCAGGGCCTTACAGGGCAGAAGAGACTTTTCAAGATGCTCCAGCAAAGCTGAATGATGGGCTCTCTCTATACCCTAGGTAGTCGAAAGAAACATTTTTTTTCTCTACTCCAGTCGCATGGAGAATGTTTATTTACTTTGTGTCATGAAGCAAGTCTTGCTTAATAGAAGTAGAATGTAACTAGACATAACGTTCGTAAGTAATGTAGGTATGACTGTTTGTAGGAGACTATCTGGTCTAGTGAAAGTGAGTCTTGACTTGAGTGACAGACAGTTAGGCAGGCATCTCTCTCTCTCTCTTGAAGAGGAAAAACCACTATCAGGAGAGAGTTTATTTTTCCATTTGATTTTGGACTGCCGGAGAAGAGTCGTTCCCCAATATTGTGTATATGGTAGTGTACGTACGTACACGCCTCACATAAATTCGTAGCACGTGGCAGGAGAAGTTGTAGTTACTACTTATGAAGTGATTAGATTATGTGAAAGTGCACTACAACATGATTACTTTCACAGGGAGAGAGAGAGAAGTCACTCATTTTTAGATCAAAAACGAAATATAAAGTCCATCCACCCGTACGGAATTATACATACTGCATTTCTCTCGCTCCCTCAGTTTTGTACTTAATTACTCTCTTATTAACTCAAAATAGGAACACATTAAAAAGCTTCTCTGTGTCGGATATAAAGTATGTAGACTTCTCATTTAAAACGCTTTGTATCTTTGTATGCAGTCTTTATCGGCAGCCCACCATTTACTCGTCATGATACTTTTACAGGAAAATTTATGCACCGACTTAGAGTTCGTATGCATTATATACTTGTTCATTCATGTTTAAGAATTGCATCAATTAAAAACTAACTCTATTTGTGTGTACATGTCTGAGTAAGCCTGTAAATTAAAGATGAAATGAAATGAGTAGTGGAAGCAGAGCGGAGAGTAGTTAGTGTCTAAGTGGAGAAGTATGCACAGGAAAAAGTTTTTAGAAACTTGTATATAACTTTTGGAAACGCTTGACTACCCACTGGATCGGACTTTATAAGCATGTGTAATATAGATATATATCGAAAGTTTTAACTGGAGAAGAGGAGTGTTGAGTCGTCTTCTTTCAGAGGAGCAGCCTTATGTTGTTTCTCGTTCTAAAAACTCGCCACTTTGTTTTTCGTAATTTGAGAGAGATACTTTTCGAACACCCCGAAGTTTACTTCTCTGGGGTTTGCAATCTAAAGGAGATCTTGTGTATATGTATAAGTCTACGTGTACGTAATGTGGTATAGTCTCTCTCTCTGCATCATTGGCAGCTGCGAGAACTTCTTTTCTCCTTACACGAAATAAGACAGAAAAGTCAGTTCAAGGAATTCCATTCCACATTTTGACGCAACTACGAGTAAGCTGTAGATAAGTTAAAGACGTAAAATGCACTTTAAAGAAGACGTTACTCCAAAATCCAATGCTTTATGGCCTGAAAGTGGAGAGATGGGCTTTTGATTATAGTTTTCAGCCTCCTTTTTCTAAATTCATTTTTCACGTTTCATGACATTCGTCCAGAAAGATCCTAGCAGCTAATTTTAGGTCCTCAGTGCGAGTCACACTGACACACACATAATGATTATTTTGTAATGAGGGTTGTAGAAAGCACTTCATCTTATAATCGCCCTCTTAATCTCTTCTTCAAACTGCAACCAGGGGACCAAGCACACAAATGTTTTAATTTTCAGTCTCCCCCAGTGCCAGTGCTCCACGTAGTTATTTACTTTCTTGTGCCAGATTATCCGAGGAGTTTTGTTACCTTTTCCCATGTCTCTGTAATAATAATAATCCTTATGTAGTGCGTAATAATAACTTGGAACCACCCTAGAGAATTAGTTTTTAACAAATTCCTCAATGCTGGGGAATTTATTTCCCTGTAGCTCTGGAGCAGTTGGACAAGAACTGCTTCTACAGTTCTACACTGTAATAATTTACGACCGTTGGGAGTTCGGAAATAGAACTGCGTTGCGTATTGATAAGCTTCACTTCCAACTTCATCACCCTTAACATTCTTACCCTTGGATGTTTTTGTGTTTTATTATGACGGGTGAGATTCTACCATCTTTCGTTGATTCACATGGTTCATTTGTACATGCATCTCTCGTTCCGGAGCTCGCATGTATTGCATTGGAATTTGACTATGGAAAGAAATATATAGCACAGAGCACAGATCGCTCTTTCCTTCCACGAGATAAACTTTTAACTACAGGCTCTCCAATAGGATATTTATTGCGTATGTGTGAGAGCTAAAATGAGTGACTGTCGAAAGAAAGAGGGCAAAATAAATGTACTCAAGTACATATACTTAGGTATGTACACATATACGTATGGAGTTGTACTTAAGGTACCCATGGACAATTGAGATGGGGAGTTAGTATTCAGGAAGAGATTGCGTGAATAATCCTTACGAGAGACAATGAGACTCTGAGTAAGTGAAACTGTGAGTAGTTTGGCTTGTTTTGGTGTCAAGTGGCTTCCTCGTGAAAGTGGCCGTATCTGAGAAAGTAAAGAGAGTGAACGTGACGAGCCTCTTTAAATCAATCTTTACTTCCAAATTAAATCTTTCTCAATTCGCACACACACAGAGAGACGAGATGGACACTCTCACTCGGACTCCTCATCGTCTGCCCTCATTTACCCGGCCACCTTCCTGCAACAAATGGTCACTTTAGATCTTCTCAGAACTCCATCTGAAGCACCTTTCACTCGCCCATTCTTTCTCTGTTGGTCTTTCGCCTTGGATTTATTAAAGTATTCGCAGAAGATCGCGAAGGAATCTCTATACCTTTTAGTGTCGATCGGGTGTAGGTTGCATATACAAAAGCTTTACCCATGTCAGAGGTCACTCATACTGTTATCAATGAAGTGTAGTTGTAGAGAGAAATGGAGGTTTACAAAGTTGGAATGGTGGTGGTCATCAATCTGTGATAAATGTAATAATGGTGGGTAGTTAGGGAATTCTCATCACGTGCGACGCCTTCTCCCTTTTCTTAGCTCAAATAAATCCGACCGATTACCTTTTTGATGAACCAAAAGAACAGTCCACACATACCAACGAGGTGAATTGACACATTCGACGAATTTATGGCGTGTGTGCTTTCTAATACACATTCGACCTCACGACACCACCACGACCTTCTTGTACACACACACACATAGTACACCCTTTACTACTACTTCAGAAATTGCTGCTTCTTTCTCCCAACTTTCATTATTTGTCCTTCGGCTCTCACAGTATGTACATATATATGTATATATATATATCATCATCGTCATCATCATCTCAGCCTTCCCAATCAATATGAAGAAGAGGCGACGCGACGACGACGACACTACAGGACACTTTCTCTTTTAACCTTTTCTCGGTGTAATCAACAACCTCACGAGCCATTTTTATATTCTCTACTTCTCCAACTTAATTCAACAACTTCTTTTCCTTGAGAAAGAAAAAATCTACACAAAAAAGAGTTCGCGAGCTGAACAATCTCGAGAGAAGAAGAGTGTGAATGGAGAAGAGAGAAAGTAAAAATTGGCCAATTTGTGTAATAATTTGCAACAGTAGTATGGGCTCCTTATCCCTTGTGAGAAAAAGGAAGATGGAAATTTGTTTACTCATTTCGTTTTCCTATTTTTTTCTGTAAGTTCTTTCGTGGAATGTTATCATCACACACACACACTTCACTACAGATGGTTGTGTGTATCGCGTCTTGTTCTATGCCTATACGAACGAATCTCTTGAATAAAACTCAATGCAAGAGGAAAAGAATGAAACTCTTTCATATTGTGAAGTTCATTGTGACCGTAAAAATGGTTTTATGATTTCTCAGGAATTTCTAATTGAATCGTAAAAGTCACATAAATTTTCAATGTAGTGGGAACTTAACGCTTTTCTCTGAGTCTTTCTCGCGAGGAAAAGGGGACTTTACTCTTCTCTTGTTTCTTCTGGAATTAAGTAGTGTATAGACTTTTGCTTACTAATTGCTCACGAGCTTATAAAGAAGAAAAGGAATTCTGAGACGAGAGCACAAACTTCTGTTAATCTAAAGACTTTTATGCTTAAGCTTTAGGAATAAGACTTGAGAAGTCAACGCGGATTTCCACACTGGGGACTCGCTTAACGACAGGAAATTGTAGGTTTTTTTATATTTTCTACTTCTCCCTGTACACATATAACTGCAATGCAAGAGCAGCCGCAGGAGCACATTAAAGGGGTGTCATCTGAACTGTGTGTGTGTGTATGAGGTTGAGAAATAGAAGTGAAGAAGAAGAAACGACTAGCTAGGACACTTGGAAAAGTGCATTTTGATTAACTCAACAGGGACTTCTTGTGAGATTTGATGAGACCTCTCTCGTAGTTTGGGAAGCTAATTTTATTCCCTCATTGTCATCCTTTCTAAAAGAAATCAGATATATACAAATAATAATATATTTCGTTCACAAAAGAACACTAAAAGTTCTAAGACCTCAATATAAATACTCTTTCCTCTTGAACTTGAAAAGAAATGAAAGAAGGTTTTGAGACTCTACGTCCTCATCATCATTCTCCTCCCACGTACAACATATATAGACAGCTTATAAAAACGACAAATTGCATATTGTCCCGAAGAAAAAGGAGGAATGGACTTACTATAGCTGTTTATTGTGCGATTCACAATTGCGTTTTATGTCCGTGGGTAGACACATTAAACGCGAGGACTCTTTGATGAGCCATATGATCGTTTTCATAGGATGAAAGAACAAGTACAAAATGATAATGGTCGGGCTCTGATGATGGTGATATGTGAACACAAATTACAAATTGCATGATGAATTTCCACCTGAGATGAATCTCTCTTGATGATGTCCAATGTTGTGTGTGTATGTGTGTGTAGGAAGTCTTTACAGAAATGGAATTTAAAAAGAACAATGTTACAATTGAAAAATGAAAGTCATTGTCATTATTCCCATATATGTGTATGCATAAGTGTAAGGGGAGCTTAATTGGCCAAGTAATTAGTCCGCTTCAAAATTACAAAAGAAAATGGGTGGTAGTGCCAGTAGCCACACTATAATATATTACACTTTACTTGAATGTGTGGTGAGCTTTACTATATACATATACATTATTATACATGTTACCTTCTGATCTTTTTTATTGACTCCACTCTTTGAGTCTATGAAAGAGAGAAAAGAAACACTGCGTTTTGTTGAACGTGGTGGGGATCCTTCTTAAATAATAATAATTGTTCGAAAGATGTATTTTACTTGTGCCTGTGTCTCTCCGTATATAGATTGGAATGACAATGAATAAATGACCATGAAAGTCGTGATGATGTGTGATGCGTTTAATTATTTCCATGAAGGAATGTATGGAAAAGACCATGGTCAATGCACACAAACTACTTGCAAGTAGATTGTGTGCAAGAAAGCACTAGTGCATTTATTAAGTCTCCCTCTGCTTAAGAGGAAGTTGTGTGAGAAGTGAGGAAAGAAATAAAACGAAGAAGGGAGCTCTTCTTCGAGAAGATGCGTCCGACTGTAAATCTGGAACGAACGCTTTGTTTTCGTATTCTCTCCAGAGCATCTCGAGTCGTCGAATTTTTTCTGCATGATTTATGACTGCGGAAACAGCGTGACACTTTTACGTAACAGAAAACATACAGGAGAATGTTCCGGAGCTTTGTGTGCATCAGTAAACCAACCTTCAACCTTCGAATGTGAATCTTTCCTTCTCTTTTGTGTTCTTTTCCATTATTTTTGTATATAAAAGGGAGTGGGAAGTGATGACGTTCTGCGGGTCTCAAAAACTTTTCCAAGTTACACATACACATAGCTTGGCTGTTACTTTTAATGGCAAACAGACTGCGTGCAAAGGCGAGAAATGTGGAGGAATTAAGAGAAACTACCAACAACGACGATATGAGACAGTTTGAGCTGCAGCAGGAGCGGGTGGAAATGCAATGTGTGTGCTCCTTGACTTTTGATGATGCACCTTGTCTCCTTGTCGTGTCAATTAGACTCGTTTATGCTCTGGTGACACTCCAACCTGTGTTTCCTTCACTTTATTATTTATGACTCTTTTCCGCTCCTCATTTTTCATCTTGCAGTCCAAAACCCATCAACACACAAGAGTAAAGAACTGTTTGTGTGTTGAGAGTCTCTTGCAAAATGCAACCAGAATTTTAGAGAAGTGAGAGCGATAGTCCATATTATATAGTGCGTAGCCCATGGCATTTTCTGGTGTGCATTTGTCAAGCGGAATGCGCTTTTAGGTCCCTCATGGCTTTCACAGGATGAGAAATGAGTGGTTGTTCCAGAAGTAACATTCGCGTGAATCAAGTCCTGTCACACAAACTACTCTTTCTCTCTCCCGATGTAAATTATTCGGAAGGACGAGATGAGATTGAACTTTTATTGCTGTTTGAGGATGAAAGTGATATGGATATCTAGAGTCCCACACTCGTATCTTTCACCTATTGTATTATATATATATATATGCAACAAGGAATTGTTTCATGAAGTGTCGCAGAACAAGTACGATATGATGATACTGAAGTTTAGGTGAAACAGGAAAACAGGATTGAGTATCGAACGAAAACAAGACTAGTAGTAGTTTGCTGTGAAAAGCTGGGAAAGTAGACTTATTTGTGTGTGTGTGTGTGGATTGCTTTGGCATGACATGACTTTATACAAGAGAAGAAAGAGTTTCGTGTGCTATCGGGATTCCACAAAGTACATCTGAATATATGCTTGAGCGTGTGTTGGAAGGAGAAAGCAAATGCAAAGTAGGCAGTGAAGATATAGAGATTTGGAGAGATTTTGTTTGTGGTTTGCTCCGTCTCTCGTGCTTGCTGTGTGGCGTGTGGCTCTTCCAAATGAACTTTGTCCACAACTGAGCAAGCAGAAAAGGATTGAGGTGCATCTGGCTAAAGAGATGAAGCTTTGTGTGTCTGTATATAAAGAGGAATGAAGATGAGTACTGTATTCCACCTATAAAGAGATTTCCTCTGAACTTGATCCTATGTAAAGGTGTGCGTCTTATGGTATCACACTTGCTTTCTCTTCACCTTGTTTTGTTATGCTGGTGCTGATGGGCAGTCAAGGTTGCTGGGAAGAAGGAAGAAAAAAGCTCAAGGTTGCGAGAGAAGAAGTTCTAGTAACTAAAGCAGTAGAAGTGTGCTTGGTGCAAAGAAAACCGCAACAACAAGAGCATTCTACAGATTTTGGAAAGCAGGAAGCAATACAAGGCAAGGTTCAAAATGTGCATGAGTGAAAAGAAAGATTGTGAATGCATCGTGTGAATTTTTGGATCCAAATGGCCATTCTGTTGTGTGAAATTGGCTTGGCAAAGAGGAGCAGAAGGAAAGAAGGAGGATCGTGGAAGTGGAGTGGAATGATGAACGAGCTCTCTGGCGCTTTGCTGTAACCGCCATAATATATACCACGCTGGTAGGTAGGACGCAAAGACGCTTTAAAGAGAGAGAGAGAGAGAAAGAGAGATCGATTCATCTGCAGAAATACATTTGAAAGATCGATTATTGCCACTTTTTGCACATTCTGGCACAACGATAGGGAACGCGGATTCAGTACACTTGAGTTTTAGCAAGAGTACAAAGATGAAAGAGTCAGTCATCCGCTGGGGAACTAGATCTTTTTGCTTTATTACTTACTACTGCTAACTACATGGCTTTTTGCAGTTAACTCCACCATCCGTCGACCCATCGCAAAACACCAGATCAACTTTTTATCTCCGATGGAACATATTGGCAACGAATTTTTAACTTTCTAGCATGACCTTCCAATCAAACATCACTTTAGCACCCAGCGTCCATCTATTCGGCATCTAACTTCAATTGTTGACTAGATAAAAATTAATTAGTACAAATTAATTAATGGAGTCCTAGGAATAACTAGGAATTGTTTTTATAAGAAAGGAGAGTAATTAAGTTCTGATAATTTGGTTTTTAGGTGGACAATAACTCCAGCAATTCTGTGTGGGTGTTGAATTGGTCAATTAGATTGAAGTTTTTATGGCACTCTGAAAACACTTACCTACTTACGAAAACAATCTAGGTTTTTTTGTTCGTCTTTTTAATCTGCATTAACATTTGGATACGAAACTTCTTAAATACAGCCAGTACATAGGTATGTTAATACGACTTCTTTATCATGTCTTATGTTTGGAGAGACAAGTATTACTGCCGATAAAACCTCAATGCCTCAAATTGCATATAATTTAGAGCAGATGCTACCGTCGGTTACTCTCTTAAACATAATGTATCTGAAATTTTCAAAACCTTTGGTGAATTAAGCGAACCTGGCAGTTGATTGACTTTCAATTATATTTAAATTTGGTTTATTCACACAAGCTACACTTATAACGGAGTATGACACATTGTAAAGTTGCAATAGCTGAACAATTTCGTTTGTACGCTCCCAGGAAAGAAAGAAATATGCATAAAAATAATAACAAATAGGTACTTGCCCGTTTCCAGAAGTGAGAGGTTTTTACTCATTCTCAAGAAAAGCCCGCAAACTGAAAGCGTTTGGTGTAAGAAATGTTGAACTTCGACATAAGATTGGTGACTGCGAGGGAAGAAACCCGATTGGTATATATTAAGTTTTTGAGTCGAACAAAAAGACATAATAAAAGAGGGGAGGCTAGGGAGAGAAAGGGAAAACGAATCAAGTTAGAGCAAATGTGATGTGCGTCCTAATTGGATTTTGAAAAGTTAATGGAAAGGGTCCTAATTCAATTGTCTCTCCGCTTTCCTTTCTTAATTCGCACGTTCTTCCTCTGCCCTCTCGCTCTCCCTCTATACCTTTCCAGTTGATATACACTCTCTACGGTTCCTTCGCCGCATGCTAGTTAGTGACAAGTGTGTGAAGAATTTTGAATATGCGTTTACCAAAAAGCATACAAACATACTTCTCATGAATGTATATCTCCGATCAGATCAAATCCGACATTATTTGGGGCATTCTTGCAGATAGGCATAAGTGGTAAATAAAAAAATTATACAAGGACTAAAACAATAGGCAGATTTAGTTTGAGACTTATGTGAAGAGTGTAATTTAAAGTCCTTCCAGCTATGAAATGAATATTTATCTACCCTACCTCCCACCTATATCTATGCTCCCACCCTACCTCCTCACCTACAACCACTTGAAGATACACATTAGACACCGCAGCAAAATAAGAACGTAGTTCATCAACCAGAACACAACGGTCTCTGTTGGACGATTTGACAATCCCATACTGCCAGCTATGAAAGTGAAGACCTGACTTTGTCTTGTAGAAGGTAGTGATAGTAGCAATATCTTCGTCAGTTCATGTGCTTTCTCCTCGAGAGATTTCGCGTGGTGTACAATCTCTTGCTCGTGTGTAACACTCTGCTTTCATACTACTCACCTCCTGTATGAAAGATCAACTACTTTGTTTTATAGCTTCCAAACGCAAATATCTCGTGAACTATTAAGCATTTCCAGTCGAGATCTCATTGTTAGAAGCATCGTACCTATCACCTTTAATTCATATTCCACTCTAAATTGATTTGTCTACTGCAGCCCCATATTGGAAGGTGTAATAAAGAGGTGGATAAGAAGTGATCAAATGTGATGTGGTGTAGTATTGGAATAAGTAAAAAGTCTTAAGACAGGACACTAAACGGATGTCACACACGGGTACCCAAATACCTGGGCTAAAAATTGCATTATCATACACTGGCCTATCAGTCCAAATTAATTGAGATTAAACAATTTTACTCAAAAGCATACTGAGTGAGATAGCTGGTAACTAAAACTGAATGGAATGCCGTCTGCTGGCCAAGTATCACATATCTCTCACGAAAAGCCTGTGGACTTAAGAAAGAGAAAACCAGCAGTAGAAGGCATAAGACTTTCTGCAATTCATACGATACTCTCCCAACAGATTTCGCTGAGGCTGCACGAGTCGTAGCATATATAGGGTGAACCAGAAATAGATATGTGGAGAAGCCTCTTCCCCATAAGCAATAGCATGGTGAAATTGAAGTAGTTATGGGAATACATATCTATTTCTGGTTCACCCTGTACATAGA
>Ga0194135_10000297_pt1 | contig 28789 bp, 19 predicted proteins | sample LitLau_LLRF_2013_FD_134024 | JGI IMG/M metagenome (GOLD analysis project Ga0194135, IMG submission 134024) | Freshwater sediment microbial communities in response to fracking from North America - Little Laurel Run_MetaG_LLRF_2013 (version 2) | ecosystem: Environmental > Aquatic > Freshwater >... | reverse complement strand
TGGAGAGTGGCCCCGCTCTGTTTTCGAGCTATTCTTGAAAAACTGTCAAAAATTGCAGCCTTGACCCACACCGGTGACCCTAGCGGGCTACCAAGTTTAGATACACAATAGAACTTTTGCAAGGAATTACAAAATCGCTTTTTCTAAAATATTGCAAAATTTCAAGTTGATGAGATAAACCGCTCCTGAGCTATTAGTCCATAAGTCAATGTTTACAGACACACACACACACACACACACAGACACGAGATATCCTGCTTGGCTCTATAAGCCCTGGTTACCTGGGCTAAAACTGAAACGAAAGAGATGTAATCGAAATATTCTAAACCGTAATGCACAATGTTATTATAAATATGAATGTTGATTAGTAACTTTTAAGTATGGTGTAGTATGTACGAGTGAATTATTTAATTACAAACTATACGTGCAAGAAAACAGGTCAGTTGCAACATAAAACGTGAATTTGAGGGGTACAAAGTGTGTGTACGAGCCTACACATTCAGTTTTCTTGTCTTGAACACACTTCGTTACAAAATAAATGATCCTATTCGTGTGATTTAGATACTGCAATTTATTAACTGAACCTTTTAGTTAAGAAATTCCCTAGAAAGAAAATGTAATGTGTAGAGAGGAACTTAAATTGACGGTGTTTGCGTGCCAAGCTAAATTATATACCTTTCCTTGTTGATGATGAGAACGAAAGACAAACTGCAGCAGAAGGCAGTAGCGAGGAAGAATTCTACCAGCAACAGGCTTGCTTATAAAGAATGGGTGAGACATGTTAGAAGAAGGTTTTGTTCAAGACAACAAATATTAATATTAGAAATTTTAGTTGATGATAATAGGAATGAAGTGTCTAAAAGTTTCACCGTTAGCGCACAAGGTAACTTAATTCTAAACTGGCCAGGCCAAGGTAAATAATAGTTATAAGTTCGCATGTAAGTAATATATTGCACAATATATGTGAGGTCGCTTAGGTACACGTGTGTGTTATTACGAGTTGATTAAGTTGGGATAAAGTGTATGTGTTTCACTCGTGCATCGTAATTCTCAAGTACTTAAACACAGAAAGTTCATAGATGTTAAACGGTAAGGTTAAAAGTTTTTGGGAAAGTAGGGAAAGGAGAAACGCGTTATAAACTAATCAGTAATCACCTATATAGGGGGAAAGTAGTTAGTTAGGCTCGTGTCTATATGTTATTACATTACATTCCCGCATTGCACCATGTGGGAGTCACACACACTATTCTCAAATTTCTCACTAAGGAAGTAACTACGAGAAATGTAATTCACAAGCGTTGTAAATTAGCAATGTAAATTTTATTGATGCCTTGGAGAATATATTTTGTTGTGTGATTAGGTGCAATAGAGAAATGACAACGCGCCTACATACACTCTGTCACTGTATATCGTTGCATTATTCCTGTGTGTACCTACATATGCACTTCCAATGGCTGAGAGTGAGTTAACACGGTGTAGTCACTTCCTTATGTGGAGGAATTCATGAGTCAACAGTTTGAGTTTATAATGCTTATAGCACGCGCGTTGGTGTATGAGTTGTTATTACATATTGTCAAAAACGATTGCTTCGTAAAACATGCGAGACACACATATGCACACTTATTACTTTTGACTGCCTGCAATCATTTGAAAGCAGCGAATGTAGAAAGCTGAGTTAAAGTTTCAACACGCTGAGGAACTTAATAAAAACTATAAAGTTGAATCAAGAGTTTTATCTTGGGGATTCCCTGTTTTTGTTTTACTCACTGAAATATTTTCTTTTAGTTCATGATGAAATTTGTAAGAGCGACATCTAATTACATTTTTTTCTGTGAGCGAAGCAGAATATTTTGGAGTACGAAGAGTTTTATATTTGAGACTATAAATTCAATTCCGAATTCTTTCATTAAGCTTAAGAATGAAAAGCTTCTTTAATATACTCACGAAAAGTTAATTGCAGAAGGGTCGTGCTAATTAAATGAAACAGAAAGCTAAGTTAACTCAATTCAGGAATCTTGGTTTTTCATGGGTTTCAATTTGTGCATTTGTTAGAAGAGCCAATAATCCCACTCGAAAAGCACGCTCTTGCAACACTTCTGAGAAAAGCGACGAGGAAAGAGATGTAAGAAACTGATGGAACAAAATGTATGCATGAGTGCGAGTGAGTAGGGTCATGAAAAAGTTACATGATATGAGGATTTGCATATTTGAAGTGTATTGTCATTGGAAAGTGGTGAAAAATAGAGATTTAAATCCGTCTCAAGCGTCTAAAATCAGTGAAGCAACACAAAAGTTGTATGAAGTCTACTGAAGTAACTTCTGTGAGTATAATATGGATAGGGATATACAAATAATATAAGGATTCAACATTGTCAGATAGCATGGAAAAGGGGATTAGGTAGGTGAATGTTTGGCCATAAGTATTGAGTGAAAAAGAAGGAGAAAATGCGACATAAAATATCAGGGAGGTGGAAACTTCTTTTGTTAAGTTAGTTAGCTTGAAGAAATAAGAATTTCATGCCATCACTTCCTACTTCCATAATATCTTCCTCCTTATTCCTTATAAAATATTATGTATAGTTAACTTCCCACAATCCCACAGCACTTTTCGTGAGTATTTTGTCCCTAAAGAAGCTGAGAAAGGAAGAAAAATGACTTGTGTGCTGAGAGACTCAGTATTCTTTCTTACTGTCACTGTATATAATTCTCCTAACGTATTTTTCCTTCAAGCCTCATCCAATCGTATTTTGTTGACAATTTGACAAATCCTTGTGAAAGTTCACCGTAAAAAGTCATGCATTCAAGGGTTATATTTGTGACGCAGTCAGCTTTTCACTTTTCGAGACTTATTATCAATCTCCGTGGAGTCATTATTGTCAGTAACTGTATGTGACTGACTACCGGATCAATTAAGTATGTATATAATTCCTTTTCCGACTTTCATTGGGTACATTTTGTGTTTAATCGGTGTGTTAAGCAGCTTGAACCAGTAAATGTTTAATAAATTTAATGAAATCGCTAAGTGAATTGAGGAAAGTACTGACATTCAGACATGAGAAATGAAGGTTGAGTCATGTATGATCTAACTTTAAATTAGAGGAGGATTTTTAAAATGAAACTGATGACAAGGAATTGTAGCAGCTAGTTTTTACTTTTCCATGAACTTGTGGAACACACACTCAGTTTCAGTACAAAAGCGCCGGCTGAGGGACTTTCTCCGTACGAATCTCTACGAAGCTGGTGGAGAAAGTTCAAATTGTGCCACACAGGGGAGCAATGAGTGCTTTTTGGATCTCATGTGCAACTTTTCATTCGGCTAGAATTTTACACGAATCCCAAGATAGTACATTTACATGCCAAGGACCTTTTTTAATTAAATTTAGTTTCTAGTCAAGTGTCTTTTAAATAATTAACTGACGTGGTAGTGACTTTGCATGATATTTTCTTTATGTTATTTTTTACTATTATTACTATGCAAAATTTTACTTCAAAAAGTAGCTCTTCCGCATTGATCAAATACATGGGACTGGCAAAAAACGTGTCTCAAGAAACGTGATGTCATGAGATGCGCCACGTATAGTCCTCTGCTTATAATTTCCTGTGATTAAACTGACTGAAACAATTAGAATGAGAATACAAAACTATGCTCCACCTAAAGTACTCTGCTATGCATAAGTTTTCACTTAAGCGTTTACTATTTATCAGAGTAATGCATGTTCAATTAATCATGCACAAAGAGAATATTAATAGCTAGAAAGCTGTCAACTCAATATGACAGCTCTTGCTGGGGTTTGCATTTTATGTGTGCTTTATAATGTCACGGGTCCTAGAAGCTTTTTGTTTCCCCTGTTAATACATACAGGCGAAGACCAGTGACGAGCTATCTGCTGTGATGTCAGCAAAGGGCTTCTCGACACCAGAAATATTAACAAATTGTGTAAAACATCAATCAATTATACAGCGCCGTCATTAAGCTACATGTACTCACTGCCTTACTATACACTTTTATCAGTAGACTTTTTTCGCGAAGCATTGCGAAGAAGCAACCGTCAGACAATCAGGACTTATTGTATGGAATATGTAGCAAGCAATACGTTAGAAAACACATGCAGATAAGGGCGTATTCAAAATTAATGTCTTTGTGCTTAGGAAAGTTGAGATAAAGATAAAGTTTCTTTTCTGGAAAATTCCTCCTTTCTAAGGAAATGTCAAGAACAGACAACTGAATACGCTTGAATTGTTGAGTTACTTACAACTTTGTAACTCGTCAACTTTGAATTGTTTTGTCTCAACGATTTCTTTGCACGACTTCATATCTAAGAAGTATTATTTTTAGTACATTTTACTGTTTAAATATAACTTGGTTATACCTTCAGGTTTTTCATGTCATCGTTGACAGGCGCATTATAGTATAAACAAGACATGAATTTCTTTTACAACAACACGTAACGAGACCAACAAGAACAAACCTTTTTTTGGTGTTATGCAGTGACCAAATCAGTTATCTTTATCGATAGAAATATTCACAGTTTTATGGCCTGCTGTCTAGTTTTAATAAACTAATCCAGCAGCAGCAAAAAGTGAACAATCGATTATGATAAAAATAATAATAGGAATGATACAAGAACAGATATCTAGGTAGCCGGTATCATTATCCTGGAGCTTGGATAGACCCTAAAACTCGATATAGACACTTTTGTGTGAAACACATGTTTTGCCTTGATGTAAGATATACGGCTTACGAAAACCCACATGATTCTCCGAGCACTGCAGAATTCTTGTGGAATGATTAAAAGATCACATGTTGGAAAGTTTTGCAAGATTACTTTTATTCTCTCATGGCTGTTCCTAAATGCATCTTGAACATCTCCCCGAGATCCCCAAGCAGATTAGACAGGAGAGACATTATAAGAGTACCATATCTGACTATGAAAGGAGCAGTTTGAGATCTCATACGAGAAACTATGTATTGTGTCTACATCCTTGGTAATAATCATCTGAATTCGATTTAAGAGCCAACTCTAAAAGACAGTGAATAGAATCTCCAACTACCGAGTTCACACTTTGAACATTTTTTCTGAGCGAATTCAAGTAGAACAAGAGAGAAGCACACACCTGAATAAAATAAAACAATATACACATGCATTCGTGTGTATATGAAAGAAGCAGAGTAAATGAAATAGAGTTTGCCATGTTCACCAATAAATCGCGAGAATCTCGCTTGTGACCAGAAGGGGCTAAAAAGAAGCTGATTCATGTGGAAGCCAGCAGGTATAAATGCATAGAACGGTGTGCAATAGTCCATTTGGACAAAAGTATTATTACGAACAAAGTCTGACTATATAGTGTGAAATCAATTTCCAATAAGACACTCGCAAGAGCAAGAGCAGCGAAACAGTAAAAGAAATAACAAAGAAAGAAGAACAAGACTACACTGTGAGACGACGTGTAATATGTGGATGCATATATCCTGAAGTCTTGTAGAGAGAGCATCGGGTGAGCAGATCCAAGAACGACCGAGGAGAGAGACTTGCACAAGAATAGAACAAATTATTTCTGCACACATTCGATCTCACTAAAATAACATGCTTCGTTATTTCGTGTCGATAAGAAAAATCTATAATCGAACATCAAGAATCCTGCGAGAGAACAATCTTGATGTCACACTCACATAATATGTAGCAGTGAGGTGAGTGGGTTGTGTGTGTCGCAAGGGAGTGGTGTACATACGGTTAGTTCATGTGAACTGGTGCGATCATCTGCTTCTGTGAATTAATCACATATGAGAGAATGTGATACATATATAGAATGAGAGACTGGTTATGGTATGACATGCTGCGTTTTTGTTCATGATGAAGAAATATAATGATGAAGAAACGAAGAAAGGTTCTTGAATTCACAATGACACTTAATATCAATATGTGTGGGCTTCTTGAGGTACATATAAAATATATCACGACGAACAGGTAAACAAGGGTTTCTGCCTTCCCTTGATATATTTCCCAATCTAATCTACTTCTTCATGGTGTCTTCGAATGATGAATAGGAATAGATATGGTACAGCAAGTGAAGAAGGGCTAGTGCGAATTGAGCTCACGCCTTCTTCATGTCTTACTTGAAGGAAACCAAATTTATGGCTGCACCATGTGAAACTGAAAGCTGAGGTGTCGTGGAAGTTGTGGAAGTGGATGAAGGAGAAAGTATGATGCGATCTGGTCCATGGGAACCTACCTACCTATATTACACACTAGTCCAGGTACTCGACATTGATTAAACCCTCACTTTCACCAACTGACATAGTATGACGTGGCGTCTCTCTCAGTTCTTCTGAATTATAATCAGCAAAGTTTATACTTGTAGTTTGCCTTATACATGTATTCACTTCTGAACTGCTGACATGGTTCCAATATTCTTATCTGAAAAGTTGTGTTGTAACTTATTTATCATATGTGAACCTATAGTACGTTACTACTGTTGGTTTACGGAAGAACATTCTCAAGCCTGAGGTCATGCTAGTATAAAAATGTATTGATTTATTTAATACGAAGGATGTCTTTATAATTAAGGTAACTTACACTCATATATATCAATATACTAAACATACTTTCTCCAGTTAAACTGATATAAGGTGGTCTAAACCAGGAAACGTGTTCGCTGTCATCTGTCAATATATGCCCTTTGTTGTACGCTTGTGCTCATACCTTCAAACACGGTAGAGTTGAACGGAGAAAAGGAATGCGAAGAAACAGAGGTGAAAGGTTAAAAAGGAGACCTCGGTTGGTGAAATCACACAGCCTTTGGCAGTCTAGTGAAACTGGGCTGAAAACATAAATCCTTTTTGTCAAAGTACGAATGTGAAAGATGATTATGGGTATGTGTTGGTGAATTGTGATGTAAAAAATTGAGAGAGGTTATACGGTGAAACGTATGTGTTGTTGTGGACTGACAGTACTTCCAAAAAGTGAAGACTAATGCAAATTTTAGGTACTTTGGGTTGTTATACAACTCAACTCACATCGAAGAAGGAAATCCTGAGATTAAATGGCGAGTTTGAAACGCAGCTAGTCAAAAGTTTTGTAAATGCATGAAATGTGTTTGTCTGTGGGATAGACGTGTCTTATTGTACGTCTTTGCTATGCTACCTGACAACAAGAGTAATGGGAAGTTTGTGGCAAGGAAAGAGGGATCATCGAGGTGGTTTTTTGTGGTGCTATTCATGCTTTCTCCAAATGCAATGACACAAGAATACACAAAGTTTTGAAGAGTAGCCATGTTTTATCTGCAGCAATCGAGTAAGTGGCACTATTCGCAGCAGATTTATTGATCTCAGTACTTTTGGAAATTATCCACTTCATTTTGCATGAAGTAATCGCTATATTTTCATGCAAACAAGTATAATACGCGGAATATGGACGGGGCTCCAAAGGGAATTCACCCATGTTAATATGCCTTTTTAGCGATGATGTATTGAGTGTATTAAGGACCCCCCTCCGCAATCTCCTACGGGAATAAATGGCTCCTGTGCAAGATCCCAGAACGAAATGTATTCCCAGGATTTTTGGCTAACTCGACATATGCCAAAAGAGTAGAGTAGTAGGAGACTTTAATTCAAATGTATATATTATCATGTTCACATTTTTTACCTGTCAAAATACTGGCCGTGTTCTTCTTCTTCTTGTAGATTGAGCTTCTTCCATCCGTTCTTAAACAATTCATTATTCCTTACAAGAACTACGAAAACCAGATCTTACTTCTGTTTCTGTGCGCATAATAATATGAATTCCACTTCGGCATGAAGTAACTGGAATCATCTCTTGTTTCATATTTGTTTCGGAGATATTTGCTCATGCTCTTCACTGCGTCTAAGCAAAGTGCACTCTTCATGTTTGTCAGCTCTATCTGAAACATATATCTATTGGAATACACAACATTATATGCAAGTTCATGAAACAATAGTAAACTGCTTACCCCATGTTTATTTAACTTTTTAATGTACGAATTTCTACATTGCACACTTGCACTCGCATACGAATTTGTTTAATAACTCACTCTCACTCATACTGTTGTGTTTGATCTTTCTAAGCATACGATAACACAATATCATATATGTAGATCTAGTGTAGATCTGAATTTCCATTTTCTTTGTTCCTGAGTAGACAATTTGGTCGACCTCTGAAGGATCTGTTGACTAAGCTCAAAAGTAAAGTTTTTTCGTTTCAAAACTATTGTTCACCACAGGATTTCCAGATGAGTTGAGAATGGGTTGTGAAACGGGAGATACAAAAAGTCATATTCAATGGAAGGTAAAACATTCAAATGGAAACGAGACGAAAAACGGAAAGCTAGTTCACATTATTGATCGAGCTTATATCCAGAAAGTGAGATCCTTTCTTTCGCGCATATAAAGATTTCACAACCTCCAAATAGTATTTTTCAATTGTACTCTCTCATCTCTTTTCAGAGAAATGTGAATGGTCTCGTGTTCTCTGCAACTATCATGTGGCACCTTCAACTCTCACAGAAACAACAGTTACAAATATGCTGCGTAGGCACTTCGACATGGAATATATGAGCAATATAGACATCTTCCTATAAGAAAGCATCGCAAGCACTTGAGAAAACATAATGCACAACGTGTTCTTTACCACACAATATTCTCTATAAAAGTCGGAAAGGTTAAACCACTCATCCTATTTCTCTCTTCGATTGTTGAGTTCAACATTTGTACTTTTAGTAGATTTTTACGCATGTTTGATATAAACGAGACACGTCATAGCTTTAAATATGTACTTTAAGGACATTTAATGTTAGAATAGTAACAATAATTTTCTCAAGTTTTGATGCGTAAGCTTAGCATACTGTCAGTGTTGAATTTGGATGATGTGATAGAACTGCACATAAAACTTCATGGATGAATTACATCATCATGTTTAGTGAATCTTATGAATTTCCAGGAGATAAAAATCGAGCAGTAAGTCCAAAGCAAAACTATAAGAACTTGGCTACCCGTGGCCTTTTTTACCCGTTGCGAATGGAATGGCTGGGGTAACTGGTAACTGGTGGTAGAATGCGTGCAACCTGCTCTGACTCGTTAGGAGGAGTGTACTTCTCACTTCCACTCGTAACATCGTAACACAAAAATCTAGGCTTGGGATTTTGAAGGAATCTGTAATTTTGTAGATTAAAAGAGGTAACCTTCAGGCTGTAAAACAATTCAAAAGGACTGGGAAGCTGGAAGTCAGTAAGCGTAAATGAAATTGAGAATTGGATCTCATGAAAGTCAATGGGAGCGTATATACACTGCAGATCATGTTCGAGGATCTCTCAGAGAAGACTAAATTTAGCCTTGATTCGGTTTGGTATAGAGAATGAAAGATTTTCGATGCTGCAGGTACCAAAAAACGAAAAAAACTGGTTTTACTATCCAACCTATTCATTTCTACAGGTACGGGACTATCCTCCACACTTAACTTATTTTTATGCTTTCCTTCCTTTACATTGAGACAGTGTAAAGTGAAAGTTCCATCCACTCTAAACTCTCTCTCTCTCTCTAACTCTCTACATTGTGTGTCTGGTTGTATGGTACAGAAACGGGCTTACTTTAATCTTCAGTCAAACGCTCAGACAGTGAAGTCCTTCGTCTGCTCCTTCCTCCTCTGCCGTCTCTCTCCTTCTCTCTAATCTTTCGTCAGTTAGTGTTAGGTTTAAAACACCTTCAACTGTGAAAGAATAATACATTGCTGTCTGCTACTCTTCTGCATTGTTCTTTTCGCCTGTCCATCTTACCTAGTATATTTAGTAGTCCCTCATGTCATAAGAACAAATTGTCTATTTGTCTACTGGGATCAATTTCTCTGCAAATATTCGATAGGTGGTCACTCGGGCAAACTTAGTTTAAGCTATTTTTTTAGAAACGTGAAAATGAACTTTGTTCTAGATAAATGATGCACCAAGTTGGTCATAAAAGAGTAGTGTAGGCTTTACAGACTAAAGTACTTTCTCCAAATGAAATAATACAAAAAAATCTGCTTTCTTGCGCGTAGTTAAATCGAAACTTTTCTAGATTTTTTCAAAGTACTACAATATGTGCCTTTCTATCTTTCAATTTGAATCAAGTATTTCACTCGAGAATTGAAGAGCATTAAGACGAATGAAACTTTAAGAAACTTTCTACACTTAAGTAGATTATTTCGAGAGTTTTCATTAGTCTCGGATCTTCAACTGCTAACGAGAAATTATTTAACGCATGTACTTTAGACGACATAGAAGTTAGATAGAAAGATGTACAAGAAGAGACTGGAAAAGAATTTCTAATCCGATAGTCTGACTTGTAATACGGAAGTAGGATTACAAAATTTAACTTGACATGGTTTTTGGCAGGAATTTAAATTATGCATGTATGTTTATATGAGATTAACTAAAAGAAAAATGTCGACAGATAAAAGATAGACAAAAGGCAATCCATAATATTAAAAAAGAGAAAGTGGTTCCTACATAAAATGCAGTACCCACGTTTTCTTTCATCTTTGCAAAATCTTACATTTTCATCACATCCGGAAACAAATTTATTTCTTTCCGAAGCAAAAGTGCTCTCATTAAAGGAAGGAAGTGTGCACCATAATCGAGGTGATTTATTGAAGGAAACGTATTTCAAGGCAGAGAATGCGCGTTGTCTAACCAAGCTGCATGAAAACATACGCGCTGGTCGACAGTTGAGGAAAAATGATTCAGTTGGTACATATAACTGACTGGATATACTTTATTTCATATGAAATTGCATATTGATTGACACTTATTCAATTTCTGGAATGAAAATAATAGGACAGTGAAATTCCCAGAACGCTGCTAGCTCTATGTGTGTAATGGAATTCGCCCACAAGTGAGAGTTTCGCTGTGATGGATGAATCGCTCTGTATGATAATATAAAATCGGACTTTCAACAAATCCAGTCTGTGTGGTTTATTTCGTAACTAGAAGGATATATATATATTGATGAACGCACAGTCTTATTCTTATTCCATGAATACAGTTTTCGTTAGAAATAAGTGCAAAAAGTGGAATGAAATTCAACGAGGCGCAATCTGAAGATTACATAATAATATTATATTGGTGGGGAGGAAGATGAACGAGGTTTGTACTTAAGTGAGAGGGTTTGAATTAAAGTTCGGACTTGGATGAGCATTATTAATCCGCGAGTTACGAGTCAGGAGAAAGTGAGAGCAAGCAGGAGGATACTTAAATAATGTATTTCGCAAGAAGAAATATTATATAACCGTTTCATACTCCATATATTATAGATTTATTACATGTGAAGATTTTGGTGTGTTGGAAAGCTGTAAACCAAACGCACCTTGTTCTCTCGGATGATGATGACGATGATAGTGAGAGCACATAAGAGTTTAGTGAGGGTTGAGATTGGTTTCGGAGACGGCGCAAATATCTCATCAGGATGAAGACACTACAAACTTACACTTTGGCTTTCCCTTATACTCTTCTTACTACAGACACACACATGCATCGCCGTACTATGTGCAACAACGGCGAGGAGAAAGTTGAGGCAACCGATCGTGGTGGTTGGTAGAAGAGTGTGTTTTCCAAATATTACTTGAATCCCCCAAAATATAAGTCTCCTCGTAGAGTCTCTCGCGGATTCTTGCTGTTCACACACACTTTCTCTACTGTCCGAGATATTATTGCTTACCGTGCTTCATTCTTCATCTTTTTGCCTCCAGACGAACTTTCCCTTTGAAAAATGTGTTAGTGCTTGTGCAGTACTCTCATCCAGCAACGATCAACAGTTAGTTTTTCTTTAGCTCAAATTGTCGCACACACAGCAGTTTTGGCTCTGTGGGTTAGTGTGAACTTACATTGTGTTGAGACTAGTTGAGAGAGCATTGAGACACTTTCACAGAAAACAGTTTCAGTCTCATAGTACATATGAGCAAGGGTTGTTAGCGTATCAGAATCGTTACATGACATTCAGTTATCATTCACAGATGAAGACTTTTCGTAGAAATAAGCGACATATTTTCATTTAGTAAATTAGATTAGAAGTAATACAGATTCTTGTTGAACTTTCACTTTCATTGGGCTCGAACTAAAAGACAAGTTTTTTCACGGCAGAACTTGGATGCAGATAGATTGCCCTGTTTTACATATTCAACATTATCATAAGCCTATAACCACTAGAATTGTATGAGAGGATTTCACATACTCGTTTATGCTCTATCAGGTAACACGGTTTGAACTGATAACCATGATTGAAAATGTCAAGTGTAAATAGTTTTAAGCAGCAGACAGTTGTGTGAATTTGAGAGGAAAAAGTTCTAAAAACTTCTCGCGGAAAGAAGAAACTTGACAAAGCTCAAAAGTCAAAGAGAAACGAATACAAGCTTAAAGTATCTTGTGATTGGGAAGCCCAGCATACAATCATTTGTATGTTTCACTGAGCAAATAAAAAGTCTACCCGAGGTTCCGTTTTGGGTTTCAAAAAGCTCAAAAATGTGTTTCTTTACTGTGGACCCTATAATTTATTTCTTAAATTTCTCCTAAACAAAGAGGAGATTAATTTAGAGTAATCACAATACTACAAGTTATGTAAGTCCCGGTGAAAGTGGGGAAAATACATTTGTGAACGGATTGTAATAGTAAGTTTCTGATCTGGCGACCAAAATTAAAAAAAGTTTGCTGAAGAAAGGCCAGGGGCCGAAGAATCAGCGGAGCACCACGGGGAGTAGCGATGCAATGTTTGGTGCCAAGAATAAGAAAGGTAATAATCACTTGCTTTGACCAATTTCTTTATATTTCTCGTGCAATCATTCACCTGAACCTGAGATACAAAAAACTAGTCTTTGCATCAGCGATTGTGTAAACCATGCAGTTCTTTCTCTTAATCAATCTATAGCTTTAGTTTATCACCTCGCTTAACGATTCCTCCTATGATTTATTTAAACTTACACCTACTTGCGCATCATACCAAATAGTATACTCTTTAATTCACGTAGACATACATGAAATGTAGACTTGAACGTAAAGCAATTATTGTTGGGTTGTTGGTAAACCTAGTAGACTTAAAACATCCAACAATCAGAGAGTGGTGTTGATGGGAACCAAACGAATGTGGTAGTTTTGTGGAGAAAGTCCGGATTCGACTTGAGTTATGAAGATGAAGGTTTAACTTTCACTCTGTGTGTGAGGATGTAAGAACCAAAGAGTACATGTTAAGGTACTTTAGTGGCCGTTACTAGATTCCGGAGATGTAGTAAGCTATGTGAGTGGTTGCAATAAGCCGGTGAAACATCCACGTCGTCGTCGTTCCATTGAGTATTATAGTACGATAGTAAATTCAAGATGAGCTATATAATTATCTGCCCAACTACTAACTCGACCACCAAACCAACAACCACATTCGAAGGCAAGACAGTTACAATAATGGAGTAGAATTAGCTGATGTTAAGAGTTGCTCATGACTCACAGATTACACTATTTGGAGCAACGACTCCCTTGTCATTGTCAGAACATAATTTCAAGTGGAAGTTTTCAAGTCTCTACAACGTGAAGTGAAAGCAAGAGTGACTTTATATGTGTTGTCATCTCACACAGCAATCTAACTGTGATCATACATATGCCTTCGTTTAAAATTCTATTTCGCTGTGTAACATATTTGGGAAATCATGCATAATATGGGGAAATGCTCAGAGGTTATTTGCATATTGAATTCAGTAAAATAATGACTTGGATTGTGTTTGCAGATATATATCAGCATATATAGAGTATGATACTGTGTTCACATTCAATTATTTCCTACGGTATTTCATTTCAAATTCCGTTATTTCGTTCTTTAGTGTGATTATCAAAATCTTCAAGCGCCATATGACTTAAACAAGAAGTCTAAAACACACACAGGACATAAAGTCTGTAGTTTAGGCTTATGTGACCTATATATGTGAAATATTACCACTTTTCCCTACAGTGTAGGATCCGTGACAACATTTAGTTCATGGTTCAAACAATTTTAAAAACGATTTTGTTACTCAAAACTGAATGTCGATTGTGAATATAAAGTCAGCTTTGCTATTGAGACATTTGTGTTGTTTTGTATCTTTTCTACATTGCTTCTTCGGACATATTCTACTTTCTAGGCGGAGATTTACTGTTTTTCTTGGGAAAGCAGGGAACCCAGAATAAAGATGTGCATTATACATTGTTATCACGCGGGAGACGAACGAGTGCTGGTAAAAGTACATTTGTAAGTTTTTGCAGATAAAAAGGTGAGGATTTGACGAGGGGAAAGAAATATGGATCTCACAGTGTTCTATGGAAGCTTCTATCCTGATACTTAAGATTTTGTGGTAGTGGTATTGACTGTGTGTGGTTGGAGGTGGAGAAACCCAAGACGTGAAACTGTTGTCCTTTCTATTTGTTTTCCTTCTTGTTGAGAGACCTTTCGTACATATCTCCCAGGCGAAAAAATGAATTGAGTGAGCCTTTTCAAAAACGTGCCTATTATTATAGTGTGGTTGTGTAAGAATACTCATTGTCAGTCACCAGTTAAAATGAATTCTTCTTCGTATAAATAAAACTCAGAACACTCAAATGTCTTGTAATTTCTGTCTCTTAATTCCAGCTTTCGACCATTTCATATATATATATATTATATATATATATATATATATATATAGATAGTATGGGTGTTTGATACTCACGAGGTCATTTTTCTTCTTCACTGAATCACCAGCAGTGTAATGGATTTTGAGTCCAAATTATCATTTAAAAGCCAACGAAGGAAAGTAAGCTAAAAGTTACAGGGGAGAAACTACGCCGCGAATAAACCTGTATATAATGCATATCAGATTTCAAGAAGACACTCTCTCAGAGAACTCTGTTGTAACTACACATTCCACGCAGTGCAACTGATTTATTTCGGTACCCACATCATAATATCTGTATATATATATAGCTACACAAAGGAGGTTGGTATCATAGAGTGTAGTAATTCATCCAATGTTCCAGTGATATCTCAAGGTTTAGGAAGATCAATCAAACTGTCATTTGATAGCCGAAGCTTTAATGCAAACATCAATACTCCCTCTGAGTTAGATTTATCCCATGGACATACCCAACATTCTCCTTCACTTTCCCTTCAGTCCTTGGTCTGTTAGATTAATACACTTTTGTTAAAAATCCTCCTACCATCGACACACACCAAAAACTTCGTCTTCTTCCACAGGCATTCCTTCGCAGTAGAAACTTCTTTTGTATTTTCATGGTGGTAATTTTCCAGTGCAATCCTTAGCAGTGCTAATGCGCTCGTGTGGACTTATGTTCAGAGTATCATGTACAATTACATCTCCAATTAACCACAAGGTTTCTTTGTCTATCAAGTCAAAGAGAAATTAGTTAGAAAGCACCAGATCATCCAGTCATGAGAACAAACAAGGTTTAATCGACTATAAAGAAGTACAAGAGAGAAAGCTACACGGTCAATAAATGTTCGGACAAATGAAGGAGCATTTCTTTACTGAATGCTCCTTGTTCTTAATGGACAGTGTTTTGTGACGTTTCATTATCCAGAGAAGGCTACGAAAAGCAGTAAATCTGTCCAACTGAAGCTACGTGGCTCAAGTTATTATACAGTAATTACACTACTCTAGTTCGCTCTTTACTTTCTCCTCAATTCTCCTACTGTCAGTCCTTTTTTTGTTCTAAAAATATCTAAAATACGAAAGTAAATAAAATGTAAAAAACCTTACCCAAATTAAATGCACAGAACATCGAATTTAACCTTGGTTTATGTTCACAAGGCTTATTCCCTAGACAGTTACAATCTTTTATGAGATCCTTTCACATCACTGCTTTAAAATGAACAGAAGAGTGTATGAGTCATGTATGACTTCAATTAGTTGCCAGCACTTGATTTCCTTTTTCATCTCTCACAACTTCAGCTACAAACACTTATGACTAGATTGAGACTAAAAGCCTCGTGACAGTTGAATTGTAAATTTTGAAAGCGCACATATATATTGTTACAGCAGTACGTAAATTACTCCCAACACTGTGAGACTCAATTGCACCTTGGTCGATAGTTTTTTTTGTGATAGATTGTACAAATTTCACATGGTGACAAAGCAGAGAAAGTACATTGTGTCAAAGTTGATGGCTCTATTGTACATTTTGAAGTTGAAGTAGTAGAAGTAATAAGATTTCTTTTATCGTTGATGTGTCACGAGGGAAAGCGCACATAGGTCATTTCGCTGTATGTACAAGATTTTGAGATATGGAATGGATGAGGTAAAAACATCTTTGAGACATTGCTTGAGCAAGCAAGAAAGGTACTACTATATGTGTGAACGCTTCTAAAGTAACGGTAGAAAAAGGAAAGAGAAAGCATCGAGACTATCTAGTCTTTTTAGGAGGTCTTGAACAGAAAGAAATGTAATGTCCATTCATGTAAGAACGATTTTTTGTACATAAGCACAACTTCCATCACATAAACACATGAACCACTGCACTGAGCAAATAGGTCTTTTATACGGTAAAGCATGTTTTTTTCTCTTTCAATGAAGATTTCATATATACATGGAGTCAAAGAGTTGTGGAAAGACGTTTAAAGATGAATTCTTAGGGAGGTTAAGCTAGCAGGTAGTGTTTTTGTGTTCTGAAACTGACACTGAATTAGGCACGTAGATGAAAGTAATCTCTTGGGCCTATTGCATTATTAATGGTGTCTACATTCCCTACTACATGGTAGCCTATTCAACGCGCGCTCATTTCAGCCAGAATAAATTGGGCTAGTGGAAGAATGGACATTTTGTTTATGTCCGAACCAAAGCTGACTCACTCTAGAGTTTTGATTTAAAATTGAGATGGTAAAAGAGTATGTATAGTTCACTCACATTGGTCCCAGCCAGATTTCAAAGGAAAGCAGCCAGAGAGGTATGTTATTTTGCTTCCTCTCGAATAGCACAGGAAACAAAAGAAGTTGCAAATCACAATGAGAGATTGAGAACAAGAAATAGACTGAGCAAAAGTCCGTCAACATTTCTTTGTGGCTTCTTAAGTCCATCGAACGGAAATTACAGAGAGAGAGAGAAAGCAAAAAAGGAAAAGATATGATCTCTTACTGTGTAGGGCTTTCTTATTCACTAAAACTCTTTTCTTTTGAGTTCGTATCATTCTCTCTCTCTCTTTTACTGTGACTGCATGTATTTATGCTGTATAGTATAGTCCTGTAGTCTTCAATTTTTTTACGAATTCAGCCACTAAAGCTTCAAGAAGCCTCGTGTGATACGGCTATTTAGAGATCCTGGCTCAACCAGTTTTTATCAAACGACATGACATGTATTAGACTGGCGTGTCTTTCTTCAAAGCCTTGCTTAATACCCGGAGGACCTAATTATATTTGTTGACAGATGCCCTTCTTCGAAAGATTCTTCATTTTAGTGTCCCAGTAGTAATCACTTTCTTCTTGCTTCATTCAACTCCCTCTCTTTGTTTATCTCCTGAGGTTTCCTCTTTCTAAATATTCAATAGAACACTCATTGGTAGCTTTTGTCTACCTGAATCGTTCTATGTGTACAAAAACAACGTTGTATCGTTTTTCATTTACAATACTACAGGATTCAACTTTTTAAACATAAAATATAGTTTTCTTTTGCTGAGAATGATAATTGTTGGTTACACAAAGGCAAATATTACGTGGGTTGCACTGTTACTCGGTTTACAGTATTTATAGCTCTAAAGTAACACAACTTCTTCTGTTAAACTGATGTGATAATAAAAAAATTACATAAAAATTCTCATCGAAGGATCTTAGCTGATACTTGACGAGGTTTTACATCGTTAAAAAAGCATAAAAGTCTCGAAGTGATGAGGTAGAGAGGAATAAATACAGTCAGCAAAGAAGGTGGAAGCCGTGAGAGAGAGATAATGAGGACCTAAGGTTTGGTAGTCTCATGAATGCTTCTTCCTCCCTTTCGTCTCATGAGACACCCAATGTGGAAGGATGTAGAATATTCAAGACAACATTTTGCGAGAGGAACGTGGGATAGTATGGGAGAAAGAAATACTTTTCACTCAAGCGACCCACCTGGGCTTCCTGAAAGTTTTGTGACATGCCGAAAGTAAACTTTGAGATGGGCTTAACTTCGTCGAAAGACTGAAGGTAATGAGAGCAGACCTGGTTTTTATCTTCACACTACTGTTTACACTACAACTCTTCCTCCCGTAGACTCCTAAATTTTGGCCGGATAACAATGTGGAGAAATATGCACACGTTTAACCTGACTCTTCTCCTCCCTATCAGTTTGTATAATCTGTTTGCTCTTTGACTCTAAATCTTTATCGAGATGGGTGTGTGAAAGATGCTACGGACTTCTTCGTAGCTTAGTTTACAATGCCGCATATATGTGGAACGCAGCAGAGCACGTTGAGATCCTAAATGTATGCAACTAGTTCAGTTCAAGTGTTTTGTTCATATGGATCGAACTCTCCCACGCACTTCCTCCTCCACCAATTCCACAAGAATTTCAAATCTGTCAAAAAGTTTATCTTGAAAAATGATCCATTGGCAAGTCCTTCCTTATCATCATTGATAAGGAAGCAGTGTGTACTTATGTTTCAAAGGGGATAATATGATTTACAAGAGGCAGTGCCATAATATTAGCCTACACCAACTCGGATCATGCATTATTCAAGAAAAAACACTGTTCGCGTTTTAGTCACTTTTCACTCCGGCTCTCTCAAAGTATATAATGCTTTGAGTCAAAACACTTTTTCAATTTCTTTTGAATGGTCCCTTCCTAAATGAATGGTTAAAAGAAGTCTCCGTTTCCAAGAAAAGTGTACAGAGAATTTCACCAAACTTTTACGTAATTTATTGCCCCTGAAGAACCAAAAGAAGCCTACCTGGGTATAATTTAGTGCGGTTACGTTTGCACTCGTATCAATTTTACCGTGAAATAGCAAAAACGCTCGTCTTATAGCAGAGGAGGAATAAATAAGATAAAACTACCTTTTAGGGTATTTTTATAAAGTATACAAAATTCTTGTGCTCTCGAGTGAAAAGTAATCTTGAGGTTGCGGAATTATGCCGCAGGTTTTCAGATTGAAACATCTGCTTCAGAAAGGTATTTGAAAGAGAAAAGTATATGATATAGAGTCTGTTTGTACCTGCTGTTACTGCTGTTGCACTAAACTAATAAAAGTTGCGTTGTGCGTTTTGAAGGTAAGCTGTAAGCTTGTATAGTTATTAAACTTTTACAGTCAAAATGCAGGACATGAAAACTGTATTTTGTGTACTTATTCCACTAAAATTCTGAACGGATTTGATCAAATGTAACTTTTGATAGACATGGACAGTAAAGTTAAGGAGAAAGAAGTCGAAGTGAAAGTACGCGTCATGAGTTGCGAGTGATTCTGAAAGGAGTTACCACGTCACTCATCTAAAATGAAGTTGAATGCTCGCAAAAATACTTTTATTGCTTAAAAATACAGTAAAATTTTCCTCAGGTTGCCCTGCGTTCTTTCGTAGAGAGAGAGATATTATAAGAGAGTATAAATGCATTACTCCTTTACATAGACTTAGCACAGATTCATCCATTCAGCGTAATCGACCTGCCAGTCAAAACCCACCCTGTTAAGTAGAAAGTAGAATTAAAACATACAGGGAAACTGCAACGACTGAGATAAGAGTGATGTGCAATTCATTTCATGAAAGTAATTGTTATGCTTTAAATTATCCCCATTCGTTTTGATGATTCATTTGGGGTCACATAAAACGATATTGCCGAAGAATATTCCTAACTATCCCAACTCACTAGTGTGCTTACGACTGCATCGCTTCAGCTTATGAATGTAATAAGTATAATAAAACCTTTCCAAGAACTTAAGACGAATGCAACCATTTAACTAATTTTATCGCTATTAATTGTTTGCAGAGGATGAAGTGGATGACTTGACTCTCAGTGTTACCCGATATCGACCGGAGGAGCTTGATAAGCTGGCAAAAAATACAAAATTTACTCGAAAAGAAATCCAGCTTATTTACCGTGGATTCAAGCAGGTAAGAATAAGACACAATATTATGAACTTAACACAAGCCCGCTCTAGTTTATCCTTTACCTGAATAACGAAATATTTTCGAGATGAAACACTGGATGAAGAATAATATGAACCATGTATATTTCGGAAAAGGTTAAGGTTTCGCTGTTGATTCAAGTCACAGGTGGAATTAGTAGGTGTTAAGATACGACATGTAAAGATATGAATATGAGATTGCTATTTTCCTAAAATTCCAAATACCATGCAAGAGAAATCAAGCATACACGTGCATTTTTCAAGTGAATGCTTTAATGGAATACTCAGATTATGTTGGCTTATCCTGGAAAGGTGTGTGTATGTTAGCTTTGGACAGCAGGAGCATGAAGACGTACACATACAAAATGCATACAAGGCTATGTGGTGGGATTGTGTTTGCGTCAAATGGAGCATTTCGTGTAAAAGATAATTGAGCACGTCGTTCCGATCTTCGGAGGCAGAGAAACTGTGTGTACTGTATATGTATGCTCGCCGTGTTTTAGTGGAGCTGTGAGATAAGACTGTAATTCTTGTTCACTTGCTCACCCTATTCCTATGTCTTCCATTTAGATATAAGGAGCAGTTGTTCATCTAATTTAAGTTACAAGGTAAGATGCGGAAAACGATGTCTCGAGACACAAGAGAAAGGTGGACTATCGATCAGCAACTTTCTCCTTGTAGGAATGTACACTTGGTCATTACTTTTCTCAATTGAAGGAAATGTATGAGAGAAAGGCACTAGTGTCTGTGTATGTCTATGCGTAGTGGTTAATGTGGTCGTGAAGATGAGACTTCAGATGATGATGAGGAGGTAGCATTCTCTCTCGCTTTCTCTCTATACCATTGGTGATCATGTTGATGATGATGTTCCTCCGGAAATAGTTGAGTGGATGGTTGAAAGAGTTGCAATGGAAATTTCAATGAGAGTCTTTTTTCTCAGGCTTTTTTACCCTCCGCCCTTCCGGTCTCATTGACAGTAGCAATTTCCTTGAACTAATGCTTTATATGTGATGTGACATCGCATGAGTGAAAAGAACACTTACTCCTTCTCCTACCTGACTGTGAGTGTGAGCTTTATTTTCTCCAACAAATAACGCTCCGTGTATTTCCTGAGCTCACCAGGTGCTCATTATTCTGAGACATTAAGAGAGCGTTTTAAATTAGGGTCGATTTGGTTCTCAATCTGCCAAGAGAGTAGTCCCATTGAGATTTCTTCTCGTTTAGTTATGAAAGACGATGTTGAGATTCCGAATACGTCGTCTTAAGCATAATTGGGTTATGTATAACAACATTTTGGAAGGTACACAAGTATATTTCGCCTTCTCAGTAAAGTATACGTGCGGAATATTTTGACAGAGTCAGGAATTCTAACTAAAAGTCCTTCGTACTACCTTTGTACTTCTTGAGTACTCTGGCTATCAACTCGTATTTTAGTAGTGAGTATACGACTAATCAGATCGTATAGGGAGGAAGATCGATATAGTATTGTCATTGTCCTATCGCATTGCGAGCACATTAATGAATCCCGACAGGGTCATTTTTCATACCTGTTTTCAGACACATCTTAACCTAATGTCTACCATGCATAAGAAACTTACTAATTTATGGTTCCATAGTAGATCCTGAAAACTCTTCTGTTGGTAGTTTTAAATGAAAAACGAATCAGTGAGGATTTAACACAATTGAGCTTTTAATTCAAAAATTAACTAGTCACGTGCAACGGCGCAAAGATGGACAAAGGCCAAAGCAAAAACTTGTATACTTGATATAGCTCTAACTGTTAGTTTTACTTCAAGTCTAGTTTATTACCAAAATGTTAACAAGGGCGGATCCGGCTTCCCCAAAAGGCTTCCTTTGAGACGCTTATTGTTACAGACTAGCAGACGAGATATCAAAGTCTAGTTAGGTTCGTTTCATCCTCTTCCTCCTTATTATGAATTCTACATGAAGTAAGTCTTTGAATATGAGAAATATAAAAGCTTATAACACAGATGAGTTGAAGAAAAAGAAAAGTGTAGGTCAAAATTTTACTACTGACGCATTTGAATGTAGAGAGATCTTTGAGCAGGAAAGGAAACGGTTTGATACGTGAAGCTCGTTTTTCACAAAACAAAACGCAGGCATCAACCTCATTTTTTACTTCTACGCTGTTGTTCTTGTGAATAATTAAAGAGATCCTATTCCATTAAGTGTTTTCTCCTTATGACATTATAACCTTTGGTGCTAACGGTAGGTTTGCTTCTTGGAACTTCACAAGGAACCATTTTATTACATTGTATAAAAGGGGACTTGGAAACTTCATTTCCGCTGGAAGACTAACTAAGTTTCCGCAATCCACCTTGAAACTTGAATGCTTCAAGTACATACAGTAAAGATTAACTTGTCTACTTTCTTTATGAAGTGAATTTAGGATCCTTTTGTAGATTTTAATATTCTTCACCGCGTTTTGTTTCGTCCGTCAAAGAAGCGAGAGTTTTCTTAAGTCTTTCACGAAAACCTCCCTGGGAACCGCATTTATGCATTTTTAACGAGTGTTAAGTTTAATGAAAAGACTTAATGAATTTCCTTGAAATAATATATTTAAAAAGGATCCTCTTCCATGCAACTCATTATTTTGTATATTTCATCACATGAAAGAAAATGATCAAGTTTGAAGTGAAAGTTTGGTAATTGCAGGAATGTCCAACCGGCCTGGTAGATGAAGATGCATTCAAGGATATTTTCGCTCAGTTCTTTCCTCAAGGAGGTAACTCAAGATTAAGACTATACCTAAACTACTTACTACAGAACAACGGATACACTACATAGTTGCTGGTGGATGTATACTCAACAGTACCGTACTAACTTGAATTATTTCTTTGCAGACGCTACTCAATACGCCCATTACGTCTTCAACACGTTAAAACAAAACTCTTCTGGCCAAATCAGTTTTGAAGTGAGTCGTTTGCACTAAAATTTTATAAGCACTCGTGCCAGATACACGCACGGCCCGGCATGTATACTATATTGTGTATACATTGTCGAATTTTTTTTTATTTTCTTATCTACTTATTCTTATAGGATCATTAATTTACGTTTTGAATCGATTTTCACAAAATAAGACTGTAGTTAAATTTGCATTGCATCTAAAGATACTGGAACATTTTACCGTACAACTTCAATAGTTCCACCATCTCAAGTTCCGTGTTAGTTGCGCTTTTGTGAATCAGTTGCATGATCATTATCAGCTTGTTCTTATCCAGTCCTTCTAAATAATAAATACATAAATGAAGTGAAAGTTCAAGATAGTCAGCATGCACCCAGTTAAAATAGCGTACAGTAAAAATTTCAAATTTGAATCTAGAAGATTGAGTCACACTCTTGATACTTTTTTAGTTACAAGGAAGCCATTATCATGCACGAGTCATAATTTAAGTAGGAAATGCTCCAAGAAGATTATATCATTTCATTTGACATTACGTGTGAATTGTTTCAGGAGTTTTTGGGGATTCTGTCCAAAGTATCTCGGGGAACGATCCAGGAGAAGCTACAGTGGATTTTCGGGCTATATGACTTGAATGGAGATGGTCTTATAACGAAAAAAGAAATGTTAGACGTTGTGACATCCATTTATGAAATGCTGGGTCACAACACAGAGCCTCAAGTTGAAGAAAATTCAGCCAAGGAGCATGTTGAGAGAATTTTTCACGTAAACACATTTCCATTACCATACTTAAATAAATTGTTCAATAAGACACACACACACAAGCATAGAACATTTTTGCTATTTCTTGCATGCCTATTTGTAACTCTCGAATAACTCCTTGTATTATGTAATATGAGCGGGTGGGTTCCTTCACTAGAGCAAAACTAAAGTAGTGTCTTCCATACTTGAATAATCTTCTTATTACTTTCATGCAGTTGCTGCTACTCATAAGAAGGACATTCGTATGAATTAGACGGGTCTTGTGTGTTGTGCGTATAAAAAGCCAAGACTAACAAGAGATCTTCGACATCTTTCCTTCATTCCTCGCGTCTTTCTCTCTTCCTCGATTCCATACTACTTGCTTTCTAGTTCATATACACACTGCAAAGTTAAACACATCCGTACGCGTTATATAGTGTTGTGAAGTCAGCAGTGCAGACGAAATGTTTATTTACATAGGAAGATGTTTCATATCGTCATAAGCCACTAAATTTGTGTTTCAATGTTCAACTAGCTGATATCCTTCGTAGTTAATTCGGTGTGTGTTTTGTTTTAATGCTTTTCCTATCTGAACTTTTACGCACAATGGGACAGAAGAAAGGGAGACGTACGTCTCGAACAGTAGTTTATTTCAATAAAGTCTCTCAAAGTCTCTCTCTACTCAAAACACCCGATAGGTAGTGAATAGTATTTTAGGGTCACTGGTATAAGTATATACAGTATGATAACAGGCGACTACACGAAGTTTGTTCTTTGTCTTAAGGTTACATACTCTTAGACAGTGACAGTTTGAAGTTTCTTTGCACAGTATATAGGCACGTAGTATAAACTATTCTATTGCTGCAGTCAGCCAATGATCAATATGAATGAGTTCAGAGAGCTCTTGCTGCGGACAGTTGATAACAAAGTTTTCTGTCTTAAAATTGTCTTAGACAAAGAATAAAGAAAATGAATAATTCACTCATACGACAAACATAATTCTCTCTGCTCAACTAGATTTATCATTGTAATTAAAAAGAAAATTGCTTCCTTCTGCGACTGTACCAACAACACTAGATATGAGAGAGAATTAGGAGAGAGCTCAGAGGAATATTGTGCACTGAAGGTCTTAAGACTGCATAGGGAATAGAAACGATAGCAGAGCAGTATACATATACAAATGTATGGTTTGTGAAGTTAGCACAATTGAGCCTAGTGATCTCTGTGATCTATGAATTTAGCACAAAGAAAAGAAGGTTGGAGATTTCCTTGGAAGTTGTTCATCGGTAGTTTCACACAACTTTCCACATTTATGATTGCTCCTTTGACGGATTTAGGTGAGCTCAAATTGATGATTTGAGTGTCTGATCGCTCACAAAAATAACTGTAAGAAGTATTGTGCATTGTGCACATGACTTGTTTTCCTAAACTTGAGTTCTTGTGGTGGAGCTGAAACAACATTTACTTTATGTAGCTGGATTACTGATATGCCATTAAAGTGATACATAATGATACATATACATACATAGTCTCAGAAACTACTGAGTTTGATGGGATCACTTAAGACCTTTCGAATAGAACGTTCAAAATATATCAAAGGTAGCGATTTCAATTCAGCCGAATTTGGAATACGTGTTAGAAAGCATGGAAGTGAGAAAACCAAAGCTGTAGTAGTAGTAACTTTAGTAATGGTTTCAGTTCCGGTCTACTGCAACATCCTATTGTGGAAATCATTCATTTGTCGTTCCACACAAACCACATCGGCAACAATATAATGAATTTCCATTAAGCTTCACTTTCCACCGAGTTCTCTTGTTCCATTTAATCCCATCAAGTGATTTGTAACATGACTAATCTGTGATGTAAGGCTTTTACCGATTCAGAAAGTGTTTTTACACGGGCCCTATTGTTTCAGAAAACAAAACAATCGAATAATCATTTCATACATAAACCACGCAATGCATTCTATCGTACTTCCGGCTCCTACCTATCCTCCTCTATGTATCAATTATTTTTGAAACCTTGCTCACGCTTATTGTCCAAGCATTTATTACATATCTCACATACATGCAACTTCATGTATAATTATTATTATTTTAATTGGACCTCAAATCAAAATCCCAAATCTAATATATTACTCATTGTACTTTCAGCTCATTGATCTGAACAAGGATGGAGTAGTGACGATCGACGAATTAGTTGAATGGTGCTCTCGGGATGAAAGGATACTTCAGTCTTTGGAGATGCTCGATACTGTGTTGTGATTCATCGTAATCCAAAATCACTCATTACAAAAATCGGGTTAAAACACAATCGCGGATTGTTTTGTGTGGGCTACTCGGCTACTGTTCACTTTCTTTCACAACTCCTCTGCTAATCAAATAAAATATTTGTACGCAAGGAAATATATTAGTATTACTAATATTCTGGAAATTCTGCTGCTCGCAGCTTCGTTCACTTTCACTATATGAGTCTCTCAACCCAATAAGGTATTTAAGCTAATAATGAATAATCCCTTTTATGGATAATTTGCCTCTTTTCACTCATGCACTCTTTCTTCTGTTCACTATTAACACTCAAATAATTTAGATCATTTGAAACCATTACAATTATACAAAGATAAAATATTTCTAAATCCATGTACGAACAATAAATGATGCAAAAATAATAAATTTGGTGCTGCCAGAGTGGCAATTATTATTTTTGGTAATGTAAATTTCCCATTCAAGTTAAATTTCTTCTAGAAAAGTCTTGTTATGCAGTAAATAAGTTTATTTAATGATAACATTCTAAGCATTAATTATTGAACCTTTTACCTGACTCTCAATAATCATCATGAATCCCTTTTGACTTGTGGAAAATATGGAAGTATATATTGTATATTGTGTTATCTAGACTCTTGTGCTGTGTATAGAATCATATCACCGTGATTTTGATGCAAATCTGACAACACAGAAGTAAGAGTAAGAACATACATAACGTAGCTGTAAGAAATTTTCACACCCGAGTTAAAGTAAAAGTAAAAATGTAGTTGTTAAATACCATCATGATATAATAATAATAAAGTCGTCATCACTCTCGTCCTTCGTCTCAAATACTCATCGTCGTGTGGTTTTCTATGTTTATTTTACGATTCTTCACTTGTTCTTCAACATTAATAAATATCCCAGTCCTGGAAATGAATTTTATCCCTGACATTTTCTCCTTAAAACGGCGATCTGTCCACAAACTTCTGTGTCATTTGATATAATTGCCTGTGTACATATTAATACCACATGGAAAAACAACTTCATTGAAAAATCTTTAAAATATTTTTATAGAAAAATATTCTGCGTCCAACCAAAGTCAAAAGTTGAATTTTGTTTTTCTTAAGAGTAAAAATTCCCTGCTAAATGGCAAAAATTGCTAAGCCTCGTAATATGTGTTATATATATAATGTCCTAATAAGAACAATAATTCTCTTGTTTCAAGTGCGTCTTGAGTGAGTGTTCACAAAGTATGTATTGTTTTGTGTTCAATATTATCTGGATTGTAAATATTACTAACAAAATGTACAACTGAAATCATAAATATATATGATTCAAAAATGATTCTGTACATTTTTGTGTGCCTGCATGTACACGATATACTTTCACCGATAATAATAATACTATAGTTCAACTAAACTTATATTGAAAATGTAGCATATTGATTTAAATAATTTAAGCTACATGTTCTGTGCCCATGCACCATGTAACTTCCGCTCTCCTTCATTACTTATTAAATAAAAAATGTTCTGTATAATGACAATGTATGTGTGCAATAAATGCGAGAGTCGAAATTAATCCGACAGCAACCACGACCACGCCCTTTTAATAAAAATCCTACAATCCCACTTTAGTAAAACCTTGTTGTTTTAATAATAAATTATGTTCCTCATTAACATTGAGTTGACCTTGTCCAAAATCATGTCCTTTATAGAAAAAATGATCTGATCAACGGAGAAATAAAAATACTATACCTACTTTCACCCATGAAACCCAATGATCCGATTTATTCATCGTTTTGTATTGAATTGGTTTTTACAACACAACTTGTATTAATTCCGGTCAACAACACATTTTTGTCTTATGCCAATAGCACATTTAGCTCCTACGCCTCTTTATAGTACAGTACATATATTCATAGTTACATAAAAATTCATCTGTAAGCCTCGTTGGCTTGTGACGAGCTTCAAAAGGACTCTCGTACAACAAGCTGGTTTTTGACTTACACGACATTTTAATGCTAAGGTAGTAGTATATATATATAACAATGCTCTCTCCAGCAGCGATAGTTATCATCAGGAAGGCGTCTCTCTATATACTTTCACCGTATGTATAACAATCATTAGCATGTACAGTACTTAGCGTGATTAACGTCGTCGCCTCACACTTAAACTGTATATAGTATCAAGATAACTCTAGACCTTATATACGAGTACTTTCTTATCATCACAAGTAACATCATAATATACGCCTAGCTCTATTTCTTACATAGTACTTTTTTGTATCAACTTGTTATATCAATATATATATCAATATTTTTATGTCGTCGGCTCAGCGAAATGATTGACAGTATTGACACACCAACCACAAGGATATATCTTACACACATCCTTCTTGTAAATATATTACTAGCTTACGTTGAATTGTTCTTTCTGCATTTATCTCATTTTGATAAAGCATTTCTTCCTTACTGCGGATTGGACAATCATTCTGATTCTTAGTCTGATATTTCTTTCATGAAAAACTTTCTCCTAAAATTACTTTCTTGCTTTTATTCTCTATGTTATATATCTCATACACACATAACTTGTATATTTATAGTATCATGCCTTAAATAATAACTTATAGCGACTGCACATCCATGTTTTTACAGTGAGGAGATTTTAAGTGGTTTCAAAAACTCCAATTACAATTATGTGTTCATGTCTAGAACTAAAACTACGTGTGATTTTTTCATCGAACAAACTTAATCTAACCTAAGTCTATAATGTAACTCACAACACGCAACTACCTCTAACATGAT
>Ga0194135_10000296_pt1 | contig 28836 bp, 29 predicted proteins | sample LitLau_LLRF_2013_FD_134024 | JGI IMG/M metagenome (GOLD analysis project Ga0194135, IMG submission 134024) | Freshwater sediment microbial communities in response to fracking from North America - Little Laurel Run_MetaG_LLRF_2013 (version 2) | ecosystem: Environmental > Aquatic > Freshwater >... | reverse complement strand
TACTGGACAACAAGGTATTCAAGGAATTCAAGGATTAACAGGTCCTACTGGACAACAAGGTATTCAAGGAATTCAAGGATTAACAGGTCCTACTGGACAACAAGGTATTCAAGGAATTCAAGGTTTAACAGGTTATACTGGATTACAAGGTTTAACAGGTTATACTGGATATACAGGACAAGGATTAACAGGTCCTACTGGACAACAAGGAATACAAGGTTTAACTGGGCCTACAGGGCAAACTGGAATAACAGGTTCTCGCGGTCCAACAGGATTACTTAGTGTTTCTGGAACATACAATAGTGATTATATTTATTGGAGCACTTTAACAAATAATTTTGCTATTGGTTCTTCATCTATATCATTAGGAAAAGGTTCAGGACAAACAAATCAAACAGGAGGAAGTGTAGCCCTAGGTAATTATGCAGGTGCATATGGACAACAAGCAAATGCTGTAGCAATAGGATTTAATACTGGTTTAACTAATCAACAAAAATATGCAATAGCATTAGGATATAATGCAGGTTCTTTTAGTCAAGGAACTAGTGCAATAGCATTAGGATTTAATAATGGTTTAACTAATCAAGGAAAATATTCGGTTGCTTTAGGATTTAATGCAGGTTCATATAATCAAGGACAACAATGTGTTAGTATTGGTTCTAATGCTGGGCAAACACTACAAGCTTCAGGTTCAATTGCTATTGGGTTTCAATCTGGAAAGGGAACACAAGGATTAAATTCGATAGCAATAGGTATATTAGCAGGTGCAACATATCAAAGTTCTGGTTCAGTAGCAATAGGATATCAAGCTGGAAGTATATCACAAGGAGCATATACTGTAGCAATTGGATATCAAGCTGGAAGTATAACCCAAATCACTGGTTCAGTAGCAATAGGATATTATGCAGGTTTAATACAACAGGGTACTTGTTCGCTTGCACTTGGTTTAAAGGCTGGACAAACAAATCAGGGGGCAGATTCAATAGCATTGGGTAATTCAGCTGGTCAAAAATATCAAAAAAATTATGCTACTGCGATAGGATTCTTAGCAGGAGCAAATAGTCAAGGAACCAGTGGTTTAGCAATAGGCCGGCAATCTGGAAGAGATAACCAATCTATATATGCAATAGCAATAGGAAATTACTCGGGTCAAATATCACAAGGAACACAAGCTATATCAATAGGAACACAAGCAGGTCAATTTAGTCAAGGAACAAATGCGATATCGATAGGAGCTTATTCAGCATTATCTATCCAAGGAACTAATGCAATAACAATAGGGTTTCAATCTGGGCAAACTGGACAGTTTATGAATGCAATATCAATAGGGGCACAATCTGGACAAACTGGACAAGGAACTAATTCAATAGCAATTGGATTTCAAGCGGGTCAAATAAATCAAGGTTCTTCAAGTATTTGTATAGGTCAGCTTTCCCAAAATACATTTGCGAATACAATAGTGCTTAATGCATCAGGAGCTGTTTTTACTGCAGCCGCAGCATCAGCATTATTTATTAAAACATTAAGAAATACAGGGACATCTACTTTAGCAGTTCAATATAATACTACTACAGGTGAAGTTTTTTATAATACTAAAACTTTTGTTATTCCTCATCCAATTTACCCGGAAACAAATAAATTAGTTCATTCGTGTCTTGAAGGCCCAGAAGTTGGAGTTTATTACAGAGGAATGGCTACAATTGATATATCTGGAAAACAAACAATTCAATTACCTGACTATGTTGATTTATTTGCATATGATTTTACGATTCAGCTTACTTATCAAATAGAAGATGATGATATAGATGTAGAACTTAAGCCATTGAGATATACGCCAGTTGTAAAAGGAAAATTTAAAATAATAGGAACTGCTGGGGTAAATGTAGCTTGGACAGTAAATGGTAAGAGAGGAAACGTAGATGTTGAACCGTTAAATATTGATATTATTGAAAAAGGAGATGGTCCGTATAAATGGATTACAAAAAAATATTAAAATTAATTATAAAAAATAAATATAGAATGACAGATAAATTGTATTATTTTGAAAGTATTCATTGGCATATTAGAAATTATGAAGCATTACAATTAATGGGGTTTAAGCCTTGGAATAGAGAAACAGATGGTATTTTAGTTGTAAATCACTATAGAGATGGGTTAGAAGCTATGAAACAACACTCTAAAGTTATAATTGGTCCAGGTATAGATTTTATGGAAGCTATTAATTTGTTTAAAAATATAAATTCTGAAACTATGGTTAATTTTAAACAACCACAAATAATTTACAATGTTTTAAGTCCTTGGCAACTTAAATTATTTGAAAAGTATGCATATAATCCTTATGTTGTTTATAAGTCACTACCGTTTTCTATTGATACAGAAAGTTATAAACCAGCAGAAATAAAAGAAAACTGTTTTATCATATACATAAAAGATAGACATCCTCTTCGTGTTCAAGCTAATTTAAGAGAAATATTTAGTAATGAGAAATTAATGAAAAATTATACATATCGTATTTTTGTTTATGGTCAATATACTGAGTCTGATATTAAGGAATATACATCCAAATGTAAGTTTGGAATTATAATAGGAAGACACGAATCACAAGGCTATTTTGTGTTGAGTTGTTTAAGCCTACAAACTCCTGTATTAGTTGATAGTGTAAGTTTAATGCAACAGGAGTATTGTAAAGGAGGATTTATTTGGAAAAACTTGCCCTTTCAGGCGCCAGCTAAAACAATGAGTTATTTCGACGAAAATTGTGGTATGATTACTTATTTTTCATTTAAACAAGAAGATATAAATACCTTTGTAAATAATGTCGAAATGGGAAAATATAACCCACGGCAATTTATAGTTGAAAACCTAAGTGTTGGTGTATGTGTTGAAAGATTTCGAGATGTATTTACAAATGTTGAATGCGTATAATCTCAATTAAGTAAATAGATATTATAATATAATGGATAGCATAGTAATCATTTCCTTTATAATTGTTGTTATTGGTATATTAATTTTATATTATTATGTTTCTGAACAGTTTGAAACTTATAAGAAAAAAATAGATACTATGAGTTTTCATTTAAAACAAATAGCAATGATACAACAAGGTATTATAACAAATCAACCAAATGAAATAAATAATAAAGATGAAGAAAAATATGAAGAATATGATGATGATGATGAAGATTATGAAGAAGAATATGATGATGAAGAAGAAGAAACTGAAGATTTAGGTCAATCTGAATTATTAAAAATGATGTCACAAACACAGGAGCCTAAAATAGAAATTTTTAGTTTTTCTTTTCCATCTAAAAATGAATCTATTATTATTGATAGAGAAATACAACTTTTAGAATTAGATGATAATAATCTTGGTGATAGAGAACGTTTGGAATTAGATAAAAATAATAACGATTTTCAAGAGTTAGAAGAAGTTCAAGAGTTAGAAGAAGTTCAAGAGTTAGAAGAAGTTCGAGAGTTAGAAGAAGTTCGAGAGTTAGAAGAAGTCCAAGAGTTAGAAGAAGTCCAAGAATTAGAAGAAGTTCGAGAGTTAGAAGAAGTCCAAGAGTTAGAAGAAGTTCGAGAGTTAGAAGAAGTCCAAGAGTTAGAAGAAGTTCGAGAGTTAGAAGAAGTTCGAGAGTTAGAAGAAGTTACTGTATTCCAAGAAAACGATAAACCAGATTTTTCAAAAATGTCATATAATAATCTTAAAATTTACGCAACAAATATAGGTATTAAAAATAGTAAAAAAATAAAACGAGGAGACTTGGTTGAAATATTAACGGATAAAGTAAATGGTCTTCTGTAAATAAGTTAAAGACAATTTAATTAATTAAATATAATAATGCAGATTTTTATTAAAACATTAACAGGAAAAACGATTACTCTTGAAGTTGAGGCAAGTGATAGTATTGAAAATGTCAAAGCAAAAATACAGGATAAGGAAGGTATTCCTCCAGACCAACAAAGACTTATATTTGCTGGGAAACAACTTGAAGGTGATAAAACTTTATCAGATTATAATATTCAGAAGGAAAGCACTTTACATTTGGTCTTAAGATTAAGGGGAGGATAAAAAATGAAGTATTAATATAAAAAAAATAAAGTAAATAAATAATGGAATATAGTATTAAAGAGTTAAACGAAATATTAGTAGGAAAGTTCAATAAAGTATTGACACAATTAAAAACTGTAAAACTAACAGGTGAAATAACAGAATGTAAAATGTTTAAAAATGCTTCTGGTGTTTCATTTAGATTAACATATGAAAATAATAGTTTTAATTGTAAAGCTTGGGCATCAAGAGTAGATGTATATAAGATATATAAATCATTAAATACGACAGTAACAGTTGTTGGGAATATATTACAAGATAACTTTATGGGAAATTATAATTTTATCTTGCAATTAACTCAAGATATAATAGAAGAAAATAGTAAATCGAAAATAAAGGAACTTATAAAAACCTGTGAAAACTTAGAATATTTTAAAAATAAAAAAACAATAGATTGGTATAATGTCAAATCAATAGGTTTAATATCAAAAAATATGACACAGGGTTATAATGACTTTATACAACAGTTAAATATACCAATAGATATAATCCTAAAAGAAATTCCACTAGAAGGTTCTGAAACGGAAAAAGGAGTAATAAATGCAATAGAAGAGTTTCAAAAAGAGGCAGTAGATATTATTTTAATAATAAGAGGAGGTGGTTCAACAATAAATATTTCAGATAGTTATGATATAATAACTATTTTTAAAGCAATTAAAGAATCACAAAAACCAATAGTTTCGGCAATAGGACACGAAGCTGACAAAGAAGATAAATTATTAATTACAAGTATAACAGATATTAATTTTGCAACTCCAACAGCGTGTGCTTTAGAATTAAATAAGTTGTTAATTCATCCGGTAAAAAGAAATTTTAAAGGTAAAAAAAAAATAAATTGGGAGAATGTCAAAACTTATATGGGAAATATAACATTATTTGATTTACCATTAAAAAATGTATATGAAAATGGAGATATAATAATAATTGAGAATCCAACTTTAAATGATGTTATAAATGCAAATGATGTTATAAATGCAAATGATTTTATAAATGCAAATGATGTTATAAATGCAAATGATTTTATAAATGCAAAACCAATAATAACAATAACAAAAGATTCATTAATAAAATATATTAGTGATTTATCATTTGAAACAATAGAAGATGCAGTAAATGAAATATATAAGTTTTTAATTGTTCCATTAAAAAATAAATTAAACATAAGTATAATAAAAATAAAAAATAAATTACTTGAACTGTTAAAATATGATGAAGAACAAGAATATAATGAACTATTGAATAATTACTCTGACTCAGGACAAATAGTAAATATATCAAATAAAGACACGCATATAATTGTTAATAGAGACAATGAATATTATAGAATTCCAATTAATTTAACAGAAAAAATAAATATTTCAAAACAGGAAATAGAATATAATAATAAAATAAAAATAATATTATTAACGAGAAATTTGGAAATAATAAAAGATGCTTGTAATTATAGTAAAGAATTAATAAATACAAAAATATTAAAAAATATTATTTCACTGAATGAGTTTAAAATAATGATAGAAACCCCAATAGGAAAAAAGTCAAAACCATTATTCTGTAAAACGATTAATATTGATACAATAAATGATTTTAATAAATTATTAAAAATCTATTTGATGTTTAATTGGTATAATGAACATATGGAAGTTGAAATATTAACAAAAATAATAAATAATGAGTTTAATTTTGAAGTATAGTATAAAACAGTGCTTCTTCAGGGTCGAGAAAAATACCGGTTAGTCTTGCACATATTTCGCAAGCAACACATAATTTAGTATCAATTTTTTCTATCATTTCATTATCGACAGGGTGACCTAAAAATTTAGAAATAAAAAATCGTCCGTATTGAAATTGTGTTTCTTTACGAGCTGTACAGCATTTAGCACTGCCTAATTTAGTAGATTTACTTTTAGTGATAATTTTAAAATCATCTAATATAACAATTCCAACATAATCATATTTCTCAATATTAAAAAACGTAGTATCGTGAAATTTTATTAAAATCTGTTCTTTGACGTATGTAATAGGAATGACCCATTGATTATTTTCTGTTAATTCATAAACAGAGAGTTCTGCTTCATTAGTTTTTTTATTTTCATTAGCTTTTTCTGGAATTTTGGAAGATAAACAAATATATGTTTTATTGTTAATAATTTTTATTTTTTTGTCAAGATATTTTTTAATAATTTTCCATATATCGCTAAGTTTTTTGGTTTCAAGTATATAAATTGCATACTCGAGTTTTTTAGATACAGAAGTATAATCTAGTTTTTTGTAAATTACAAGTTCTCTAAAGGGTTCTAATTCAATATGAAAAAATAAATGACTTAGTAAATTAGCGCATTTTTCCCAATAATATAAATCACTTTTTTTAACATCTTCAACAATTGAACCAGTAGCAATTTGAACAGAAATGGTAATGTTATTAATATCAGGTTCTTTACCAGTATAAATAATAATTCCTTTATCATTAAACTTTTCAATAATTCTCTTATTTATTTGTAATTTAATAAAATCAAATTTTTGAGGGATTGGTGAGAATATACTAGTTTTTTGTTCTGGATATAATGGAATTAATATATAAATATTACCTTCATTAACTAATTTAGAACTTCTTCCATATACATCTTTAAACTTGTATTGTTTGTTATTTTCTGGTTTTATAATTTCATTTAAAGCATACATAGCTTGATATTTATCTACATCGTTACCAATAATATCGTATATATTTTCCTTTTGTGCATAAAATTTACCTTGAATAAAATATTTTTCAAGACGAGAATATACAATAGGTATAGTATAAGATAACCACACTGTATTAGTAGTATCAATATCTTCATTATCTTTATTGTTATTTTTCGAATTACCAACGCATTTATAATTACATACATCGAAATCGCAAGCTATGGAAAAATCAGCATCGCCAACAATGTAATCTGTAATTATTTCTCCATTTCCAAGTTTTTGTTCTATTTTTCCAATTTTTTGAAAATTGGATTGAGTATATTTACTTTGTTCATAATTTAATAAACAATCAACACTGATTGATTTCATTAATTTAGTTATTTTTCCTATAGTAATAGCTTTAGATTCAGCATATCTATATAAATACATATCAAGCGTTTCAACCTTTTCATCAAAACAACAATACATAAAAATCTGTGTATTTCTTTCTTCGAAAGGAAGACTCATATGACTATTATTTCTAATAGCACGTCCAATAATTTGTTCAATTCTGTTTAAATTAAACCACGGATTTAAAATATGAACCTGTCTAATATTTTTAAAATCTAACCCTTCAGCCCCACTTTGACTTATTAAAATTACTTTTATTTCTTTTCCACGTTTATTTGTTGATGAATTAATTACTTGTATTACTTGACTCATATTTACTGGTCTAAGTCTAACATCTCCGGTAATAATAGTATAATATCCGTTGTTTTTTCCAACATTAACAGATGGAGAGAATAAATTAGAATCTTGATATCTATTAAATCCTGCTTCCTCTAAACTTAATGCAAAAGGGATAATACCGGCAGTGATATACTGTAAATATACAAGAACAATACCATTACATTTAAGAATCTGGTCGATAGTTTCTTTAAATTTTACAGAATAATTACCAATTTTATCTGGTTCGAAAATGTGAGGTGCATCCTTTTTATATTTAATTTTATAACTAAAAGGATTTATTTCTTCAAAGATATCAACGATAGTTTTAATACCTCTTTTTCCTGTCAATCCATTATTATAAACAATAGTTTGTGCTTCGATTGGTTCCATTAATTTAGTATGTCCAACTCCTTTTTTTTCTTCATTAAAATCTTCTAATAAATCACTATTATCAAGAATAGTTTGTGTTAAATCTTCAACACTTTTTTTTTGCAAAGGACTCATTTTTAGACAATATAAATCAGTATATTTTATAGAGTTATAATGAGTAAAATATTTAAATATATTGGTTGGGTATTTCTTATTAAGAATAGAGTTTTCAGTATTAAATGTTCTTGGATACATTCGATAAGGAAATGTATAAGGATTATTAGACCTAACGTATGAAATATATCCATTTAGTGTTTTACTTAATATTTCCAATCCATCTTTATTAATATTACCCTTTGAATCGAATATTTGATTGATAGTAATTAATGGTTTTTTATCATTTGTATTTAACATATTTGATAAAAAAATAACTTCTCTAGGGTCATTGTATATTGGAGTTGCGGACATAAATAATAGCTTTAAATTAGTAGCAGTTTGAATAAACTTAAACACAATATTAGAAACATTTTTATGGTGTAATACAGTTCCTATATTATGAACTTCATCAATTACTAGTAAAATATTATCCATTTTACTTTTTTTATTTATTTCATTTTCGCAATAGTTGGCAAACTCATCATAACCAAAAAAGGTATAATAATGATTTATTAGTGAGTTAATTTCTTTAATTAAATCTTCTTTTGTAATTTCATTATGGAATGGATTAACTTCATCAATTAATGCCTGTGTTATAGGATTTTCTGATTTATAAAACCCCTGTTCATCTTGGATAATCTTAACTTCATCTACAAATTGAGTTTTTAAATTTTGTTGAATATTTCGAGAAGCAACTATAAAAATTATTCTATTACTAAATTTTCTTGTTAATTCACATAATCCAATAGCTGATAATGTCTTACCTGTTCCAAGCCCATGAAATAAAAGTAATCCATTATATGGACTTGAAGGACTTAAAAAATTTTGAACAAATAATTGATGTGGAGAAATAGTAAATTTTTTATCGATATTTTCGTTTGCAATATCCTTAATAGTTGTTTTTTTATCCATAATAATAGGATATTTTGTTATTTTATTTTCTCTATTACTTGCAATTTTTTCTTGGAATATTGAAACTTCATCATCTAAAAAAGGCTTTAATGATTCCATTAAGTAATATACTTTATTATTATAAAATATTATACGTCTTCTTTTATTGCGTTCATAATATATGACAGATTTAACTGAACAGTATAATAATTTAATTAAAGAACTTACTGCAAAAAGATTATTTTACAATAAAAAAATGGATGATTATACAAAATCATTAACAAATAATCCATTTACAGGTAAAATTGCAAAAGGTAATTATATAACAAATGGTGGAGTTTCAAAACAATTATCTACTTCAACAGATAAATATAATATTAATGTAATAAATCCAATAAATAAAGAACAAGAAGATTTATTAAATTCACTTCCAAAAGGAACCAAATTATTACCTACAGATTCTTATGGGTATGAAAATAAAGATATAATAGTTTCCCTTGATACAACTCCAATTAGCAAACCAATCGGGTGTTTATTAAATACAGACATACCTTCAAATTTTATAAAAATAGGAGATAACATAACTCAATCACAGTGTTCATTATCTGCTTCACTTAATAATTCAACATCTTATGCATTTAGCAATAATACTTGTTTTATAAGTCCAGAAAACTATATTACTCCATCGAGTTTAGTTCCAGTTATTATTCCAGGAAGTCCAATTATTTTATGGACTTCAAATACTCAATATACAGGGGTTTCAGCAAGCTTAACAAATCAAGGGCAACTTGTAGTTTGGGATGTGAATAGTAAGCAGATTTTCGCGACTCCATCTCCTAATACATCGATAGATTATGTAGGATGTTTTAGAGATACAAGCAATCGAAGTATGAATATGCTTAATAATGGGTCAAGAACCTTCACAGTAGAAGATTGTAAAAAACAAGCTTTACAAAATAATAGTGCTTACTATGCTACTCAATGGTATAATGGTAACAACAATTCTCAATGTTCTTTATCAAATGATTTATCAAGTATTAAACAATATGGAACAATGAGTAATTGCACAAAAGACTCAAATGGAAATATGGTTGGAAGTGCTTGGTCAAATGCAGTATATACAACCCAACCAGATGGGCAGAATTATTTTTTAATAATTGAAGACTCTGGAAATATGGCTATCTATCTTGGAAATTCTCCAGAAGACAAAGGAATGCAATCTCCTGTTTGGGAGTCAAACACTTCTGGAAAGGCATTAGTTTCTTTAGCTTCAATGGCAACAATGAAAAATTGGATTTCTTCAAGTGATTTACAGAAGCTTGTTATTGGTCAGTTTGTAGGGTCTCCTTCTGGAAATGCTTATTTACAGATGGATAAATCCGGTAGTTTGGTTTTATATGCAAGTTCAGCTTTGTCTGGTTGCAAGGGAGATAATTTAACATCTTCTCTATATTCAATAGATGGACAACAAAATCCTTGGCAAACTATTGGATTATCTGGAAATGTAGATGCAGATGGTAAGTTATTCAAAAGTAGCGAGTATTCTAATGATTTTTATGATATTAATGGATTTACATATCAAGGACAACCAATAAATGTAGGGTCTGAAACGGATTGTAGAAATAATTGTATAAATAATAAAAATTGTTCAGATTATAGTTTTTCATCATCTGGTTGCAATATTAACGGAATGGGACAACTTATATATGATGGTAAAAGTTCAATACATAAAAGAAAACAAAAAACAACGAATCCAGTGGAAGTAAAATCTAGTATATATTCAAAATATCCTGTTGGACAATCTCCGTTTATGGTAATCCCCAATATGGATAGTCCATTATATAATGAAATTCAACAGCTTGAAACTAGAATATTCGATTTAGCACAAACAATTAAGCGTCAAGCAATTCCTAATAATTATCAAAATGAATGGAATACTCATTATAATATGTTTCAAGAAATTGCAAAATCACTACAAAGCGAAGATAACCATATAGATGATATATATCCTGTAAATAATGACTCATCAACATCAGAGAATAATTATATTGTAACAGGGACTTGTGCTTTTTTAGCCGTAGTAGTTGGAGTTGGTATAATTATGAGGTTATAATGTATGAATCAAATATTATTTTATATAGTTTTACAATCATTAGCTTCATTATTTTCATTATTGACATTATTATATCCACGACAAAAAGATGAAGGGTTTTTAGTTACATTAGTTAGAAATGAAATATTTATTGGATGCCAATGGACATTTGCTTTACCTGCTTTTTGGATTGGTAAAACATTAAATTATAGCGTTCCTATTTTATTTTTAACTGGTTATTTAATTGGCTTTATAGTTCAAATATTTTTTGTATCTTTATATTTAAAACAGCCTTTAAAGGTTACTGATATATTATCTATTTGTATTATGATGTTTGGTTTATATTTAACTCAACAATAATTTTAGTAAAACATATTTATTAACAACTTCTGTCATTATATGAATCACATCCATTTGAGTAATTCTATATTTAGATAATTGTCTTTTTTGTTTATATAAATCGTGCAAACACCATATAATTGGTTTCATTTCTGGAGATAATTCTTTAAATAAAATTTTCTTATAAATAAAACAATTTGTATAATTATCCAATACTTTTAAAGATAATTTAATAATACTTTTATGCACATTCTCAAACTTACTTATATCTTCTGGATAATAATATAAATACTCTTTGAGTTTTTCTTGATTTCTAATTAACTCAATATATCGCATTTGTTTATTTGAAGTATTTCCGTGTAATTTATGTACATATTCGTAAAATGCGTTATGGATTCTGCACCTTTCGAGTCCTGATTTTATTACGGCTCCAGCATAATATGGGCTTTTATTAACTAATAAAGCAACATCTGTAAAAGATTTACAATTATGATATTTCGAATGGTCTGGAAATAATACTTTTGAATGAACAAATAAATGCGCACAAGATGTTAATCTTTCTACAATTGGAGAACCTACTTTATAATGTTCAACCAAATATAAGCACGGATGTTCTACTTTATTAACAATTTTATTTTCTGGATGTTGCATAACAAAAGACCAACATATAGTCTTATCTAAATCATTAATTTGTAAGTTTGTATATTCAACGCATTCATAAAACATATCGTTAAAAAATTTATTATCTTGGACAAATCTTGTATTTGCACCCAAAACACTTTTAGTTGATATCTCCCAAGCACTTGTATGCTTATTCCAATATAAATTTATCATTGTTCCTTCAATATAATCCTCAACAACACAATCATTAAAATTAAATGTTTCAGTAAATAATTCGGCAGACATAGATTTTGGAGGGGAAAACATTAAACAGTTATCTTCGTTATCTATAATTACTGAACGAAGACGGCCTATTTCGTCATACTTTATATTATTATTTTTTATATATTTGATTAGTTTAATATTTGGATTCTTGTCTATTTTTATATATTTCTTAATATTTTCTTGTTTTAAAGAGTCGTGAATATTATAAAACATTAATAAGTTATATTATAGTTTAAATATTGTTTTTATTAAGATTCTATGATGTATGTCTATGAATAATATAACCCAAAACTCCAAAAAATATTATTAGAAAAAATGGTATAAATGGATATATCCATTCTAAATTTTGAGGATTGCCAGAATTCTTAACTACTGATTGATTTTTAGGGGGTAAAATTATTTCTTCTCCAACTGAATTACAATCAATGTATAAATCATCAGGATTAGGATTATTTGGAGAAGTTATACCATTTGGATTATAAAATAAATTAACTTTTACAAAAGAAAACTTACTTGCATCTACAGTTGTTGGTTTAATATTTGATGATAATAATGCGTTTTCTTTACCAAATACAATATTATCCTCATTTTTATCTGTATAGTAATAAAAAGGTTTTAGTGGAATATCAACAGATTGACCTGAATTTATTGGTATTCCTCCAGAATTGGATAACACTGGTATAAATATAGTTAATGGATTTACATAAGAGACAGATGTAGAACAGCTTAATTTAACTTCAGCATCTACTGGTTTCTCAGAATATGAATGTATGGCTGGAATAATTACAACTGTTTCATCTACTGTATATTTATTTCCATTCCATTCTATTAGTTTATCTGTATCTATACTACACTTGCATTTTAATGTGCATTGACCTGATGTAATTGATGGACTAATATTAATAATATTCATATCTCTATATTATATAATGAGTTATACATTAAAAAGGAAAAAGCATCTTAATGATATTCACCATCTTTTAACAGAAGATGGTAATGGTAAATTAGTTCAAGGATGGTTAGTTATTAAAATTACTGGAAAACCGTATGAAAGGGGATTTCAACACGGGGTAGCTGCTGCTAATGAATTTGCTCAAGTTCAAGAAACGTTAAAGTTTCTTTGTTGGGAAAATTTAGCTATTAAATGGGAAGATATTATAGAAATAGCCCGTGTTGAATTTTCTCCTCGTATAAAAAATAATTTCTATGAATTTTATCAAGAAATGCAAGGTATTGCTGATGGATGTATATCAGTTGGCACACAAACAAGTGTTGATGAAATTATAGCTTGGAACAACTATATAACAATTGTAGATTGTTTTCTTCCAAATGGAAAAGGAGAACCAAGAAAGAAAACAGAAAGTTGTTCTGCTTTTATTGCTACAGGAAGTTATACTAAGGATGGAAAAATTGTTATTGCACACAACAGTTTTTGTGAGTTTGCAGATGGACAATATTATAATGTAATTTTAGATATTACTCCTTCTTCAGGACATCGTATTTTAATGCAAACATCTCCTTGTTCTATTTGGTCTGGAACTGATGTTTTTGTAACAAGCTCAGGTATTTTTGGAACAGAAACAACAATTGGTGGATTCAATAAATATAAACATAATGATACTATTGCTTGTAGAATTCGAAACGCTATGCAGTATGGTAACTCATTTGAAGATTACAGAGATTTATTATTATTAAATAACTCTGGAGATTATGCTAATACTTGGTTATTTGGTAATATTCATACTAATGAAATATGCCAACTCGAGTTAGGTTTAGAATATCACGATTTTAAAGTTAAATCAGATGGAGTATTCTGTGGATATAATTTACCAATGTATCCGCCAATTAGAAACTTTGAATGTTCAAATACTGGATATTGTGATATACGCAGACACGGAGGTTCAAGACAGGTTCGTATTCCCCAACTTGTTGAACAGTATAAAGGAAAAATAGACGTTTCTATTGCCAAACGAATATTATCAGACCATTATGATGTTTATTTAAATAAAAATAATCCTTGTAGTAGAACTATTTGTAGTCATTATGAATTAGATGCAAGAGAATATATGTCTGACCCTTCTAGACCTTTACCTTATCAACCCAGGGGTGCAATTGATGGTGCTATTATGACTACAGATATGGCTAAAAAGATGAGTTTTTTAATGAAATATGGAAGCAGTTGCAATATCCCTTTTATGTGCAAACCATTTTTAAAAAAACATCCACAGTGGAAGAAAATAGAAAAATATTTATGGGATAGACCTGTAAGAAATTACGTTTTATTCAAATCAAAAATTATTTAATAATATTCATTTTTCATTTATATAAGTTTATAATATATATGGCTACTATTAAAAGAAAAAATAAACATAAACGAAAAACAATAAAAATAAAAGGAGGTAATTCTAATATTAAAACTCCAAAAATGATAAGAATATTAGCTAAAATATTTAAGTTAGATGACGAATTTAATACGGAAAATATTACTTACATAAAAAGTTATACACGTTTTTTGATTCCATATCCTAATGAACAAAAATTTAATGAAGAACAAACATATATAATAAATAAGCTAATTCAAGATATTATGAAAGATAAGTTTATAGGTAATTATAATAAACATATAAATAAAAATAATATATTTTTAGAAGATAATGAATCAACAAATGAATATATGCAGAAAGCATTAAATTTTATTGAAAAATTTAATTCAGATAATGAAATAATTGAAGAATTGTATAAACGTATTGATATATATGGAATTGGTACAATATTATTTTACTGTGTTAATCAATTTATAAAACACAATAAGAATTTAGATAAAAAACAAAAAGACCAAATAATAGATGTATTTGAAATAATACGATACTGTTGTGTGACTAATTTTAACGTAAAACATATAACAATAGATAAAGTAATAAATGATTTAACTTCTAATAAAATAATGGGAGGTGCTTTTTTTAGCGAAGGCAGTTATGGACGTGTTTTTGGGATACCAAGACTTCCTTGCGTTGGTGAGGATATTAGTGATAAAAAAATACTAAAAAAATTAAATGGAGAAGTTAGTAAAGTATTTTTTGATGATAAAGAATCTAAAAACGAATATGATGTAATAAATAGATTAAAAAAATATATGCCAGAAAAAGCAATAAATGAATTACGTAATTATGCAATTCTTCCAGACCAATTATGTGATGTTGATATTTCTCAATTGAATCATTCTCCGTATAATAATAAAGATTACTTAAAAAGTTTCTCAAAAAATGGGGAGGATGATAAAAAAGGATTAACAGGATTTAAAAAACAAGTTACATATGATATGGGAGGTATGAATTTACACGACGTATTTAAAAGCCAAGAAGACCCTTCATTATCTTCACAACTCAACCATATAGTCAATATTTGCAGAGGTGTTTCACTATTACATCATTATGGTTATTCTCACGGAGATATAAAAGATGTTAATTGTATATCAGTAGATGGAACATATAAATTAATAGATATGGCTAGTGTAATATATATAAAAATAAATTCTCAACTAAGGAAACATAATATATTTAATTTTAGTAAATCATTTATGTATAATGTTTATCCTTCGTTAATTACAGCTATGTTAGCATTGATTGATGACCATATTATATGAATATAATGGTAAGTAATAAAACAAAAGTAAAGGACCAAAATCAATAAAAAGTTTAAAAATTAATGACTAAAATATTAGAAAGGGTCATCCATTAAAACAAAATCTTCGTTGTTAATACTAACATTAGAATCAAAGTAATTATAGCCAATAAATGCAATACATATAGCAATAATATTATTAATATTTTTAGTAAGGAATTTTTTGATAGTAAAATCAGGGTTATTTTTGTTGTTGATATATTCAATAATATAAGTAACAAGTAAAAAAAATGATACAATAATTGCCAAGTTTCTAATAAACATACAATATATTGTTATTAAAAATAAAGTAGATGAACGAATCGATTTTATTAAGTAAAGGCGCTTATGGTTTTGTATTTTTAGTTAAAAACAATAATCGTAAAATATTAAGTCAAGACTTGAATAATAGAGGAAACCATATGGATAAAATAGTAATGAAAATATCATTTGCATCATCTGAAGAAACTCATAATAAACAACTGAATGCATCAATGACAATATCAACAGCTTTAAAAGCAGCTGGTATTGAAATAGCAATATCAACACAAAAGGCTTTAGATGGAGAAGTTGAAATACACAAGAATGTGTGTAAAAAAACAATAGAAAATTCATTACAAAGTTTATGTCCTCAATTTATAAGTAGTTACAGACAAAGTTTCGAAGAATTTGTTGAACTTCATCCAAACAATGAAGAAGTAAATAGATTGATTGAATTTTTCAAAAATTACAATAAAAAAAATGCAATTGTAATAAGTATAATTTTAATGGAATATCTTGAAAATTACATAAGATTATGTGATGTTCCACAATTAAAAATAAATGAAGCTAAAGCGCTTACATTAGTTGCATTATTGGAATTAATAGTAGTATGTGGTATAAATCACGGAGATTTTAATTTCAATAATATAATGATAAATTTAGATGACCAAAATTATTTAAATGGAAAACAAGGTAGAGTTGTATTGGTTGATTATGGATTATCATTTAATTCCTTAGTAAAAGAAAATGATAACCCTATGGTTATTCTAGAGGAAATGATGGATGAAAAAACATTATTTGGTCGTATGCATTTAAAACATATGTTTCGTTGGGTAGATGAATTTTTGGGGTTTAACACATCTGTGTTACATTCGGCAAAGGATAAAAAACAACACAAAAAAAATATGTTATTGTTTCTTGATTATTTCCAAAGTAGAAAAGAAATGATATCAAGAATCAAACACGACTATGTATAAAGATATTTTTTATGCGGTAATAGGATAAAGACAATTTCTTTTTAATAGTATTATGTTGAAAAAAAAAATAGATATATATCAAAAAAAAAAACTAGAAAAACTAGAGATACAACAAAAGACAATAGAAATATATCCAAAGTCAATAGATGTAAAACAAATAATAGATGAATTTAGTAATATAAATGAAAATTTAGCAATTAAAAAAATAAAACTTCTTATAGAATTTAGAAAATTTATAATGACAGAATCGTGTATTAATATTAAAATAAATTTTTTTATAAGTTTATTAGGCTTTATAGTAGATAAATACAATGATTCTTATTTTAATAAATCTTTTAGTAAAATTTTTACAGAAAAATTAATTAATCTTGTTTATAAAAAAAATTATGCTGAAGATGAATATATACACGGAATATATGATACATTGGATAATAAATATGCAACTGAATCTACAATAGATGTGATTACAACATTTGGTAATTGTTTATATAACTGCACTAATGAAAATATAATTGAAGACTTTACAATTTTTTTTAACTAGTATATAAACATATTATTATATAATTATATATATGGCCGCTACACTAAGAAAATTTAGATTAGTAACTTTAAATATTAACGAAAATAAAAATAAAGATATTAATTATTTACATAAACAATTTATAAATAAAGATATTGAGGAGTGTTACGATTTAATAACTAATTTTGAAAATACGAATGATATAATTACTAAAAAAAAATATAGCAAATACTCTAACATTAACATTAATAGAAACTGTTTATTAACAGAACCATTATTTAATATGGAATATATTTTAAGTGAAAGTAACAAAGTATTCGAAAATGGCAATAATGCGAATATAAATATGTTGAGAATGTGGTGTGTAAAATCATATGAATACTTTATAAATAATATTATGGTTTTGGATGATATGTTAAATATTTTTAAATTATTAACACAACTATTGATAAATTTGGTTAATAAGTATAATGATATTTCATTTAATAAAATCTTTGTAGAGAAATTTATAACATATATATATGAATTATTTATAGATGATACAGATATTATTATTAAAAAAAATAATATTTTAGAGTATTTTGAAGAAATGCTTTTACAATGCAATAACGATAAATTACTTGAAGAATTAATTTTAATACTAAGATTAGAATGTTCTGTTAATAAAGAAATAAAAGATGAAATAGAGGAAATTAAAAAAGTAAAAACAATAAAAATAATAAAAATAGAATAAAAAAATGATATATAAAATAGTTAATATTACAATTAAATGTTAAATAAATTAAAAGACCATTTTGTCGATTGGATTGACGTAAATAAATTAAATTTTGATATGTTATGTGCAAATTCTTCAGCTGGTTATATAATTGAAATGGAAGAGTATAAACAATATATAAATTGGCAATATTTGTCAATGAATTCATCTATTGAAGCATTAAGATTACTTAAGGAAAATCCTACTAAAATAAATTGGAATTATTTATCGGATAATGCTTCAATAGAAGCAATAGAATTATTGGAAAATAACCAAGAAAAAATAGATTGGACAATATTAAGTTCTAATCCAGCTGCTGAAAAATTATTATTAAATAACATAGATAGAATAAATTGGTATTATTTATGTTCCAATCCGGCTCCATTTGCAATAAAATTAATTGAAGAAAATTTGGATAATATAAATTTACAAGGTTTATCTCATAATCATAATGCGATTCATATATTGAATAAATATAAAATAGAAGAATTGAATTATGCCGCATTATCAACAAATAAATCGGAGGAAATAATAAGATTATTTGAAAATAATAATAATATTATAAATTGGTATTACATATCAGTGAATTCATCAGCTTTAAATATAATAAAGAATAATTTAAATAAAATCAATTGGGATATGCTATCTTCGAATCCAGGAATAATTAACCAATATGGATATATCTTAAAATAAGTATATGGACCTAGAAATAATAAAAAAGTTGAAAACTCTAAAGAAAGAAGAATTAAAGTATGCTGCAAATATAAATAAAACTAAAATAAATACAGCAGAAACAAATGAAAAAAATTCAAAATATATTTTTTATAGTGCAAGTTTAATTTCTATTATTTTGTTTATAATAATTATTTTTATAATTTTCAATATCAATAATTAAATACAAACTCTATAGTATTTAGAAACAATTGATGTTTTGCTGGGCCTATGAATTTCGACCATTTGATTAGGTTTAAGTAAAATGCATTTGGCGACAGGGTCATTTCTATTAATATTTGAAAATCCTTTAATTGAAGAATTATATTCTAAACATATCTGGTCTATTTGTTCTTGATTTAAAATAATATGTTTTGGCACTAGGCTATGATTTAAAATATTAACAGTTAAGTTTTGCAATCCGTGAATAATAATATATATGCCATATCTGTCGTAAATATTATTTAAAAAGTTAGTAATTGATTCATTTGGTGGTTCTAAACTCACAATAACGAGAGTATCATTTACTGTTAAAAAGTCATCATTACTATAAAATATATCAATATATTCGGTAATATTTGGTTGCCTAATAGTTTTAGTCCAAACTTGAAATAAGATATAAGCTCCATTATTGTTAAATTTATTTTTAACGTGAATATCTAATTGTTTATTATCAATCATTTCCATTATAGACTCATCAGTCATTGCCTTGTAAGCATCTACATTATAATCTTGCGATTCAAGTTGTTCGATTATTGTATTCTTCGCTTTTAAAATATCAGTAACTAATTCAGACATTATATATAATTGATGTATTTAATTTTTATTCATCATTTTTTAGTAAATCAAAATATGGATTTGTATTAAGTTCCATACCACAAACAATTTCCGGATTTTTTCGATAATCTACGGGTATATATAAACCTATTTTTTTAGAGTTATGTAATAGTAAATTAAAGTTTCTCCAAAATAAGTCTCCGTGACTAGGCGCACTTGATGGAGTCATACAATGGGCTAACTCGTGTTGTGCTATAAAAAATAATTCATTTGGGGCTAGTAATTGAGTTTTGTCTTCTTGTGAATTTTTTGCTAAACAAAAAGCTATTTGTTGTCCCTTACCTTGAGTATAAGCAACCAATTTACTATTGGGAAGACTTTCACTAATATTATTTGGATTAAAATTATTTTTTAATCTAATTACGTCGTTGTTGTTAGGATATGTTTCAACCATATAATCAATTAGTTTAATGCATTTGTTTGTAGTTTCTGCTAAAAGGTCTGCTGCTTGTTGTATTTTATCTGGTTGTCTCTCTCTAACACAATAAGTATTACCATCAACTCCAGAAATAACACACTTTAATTCAGTATAATCATAGTAATAGTAATAATAAATAAAAATTATCAATAGTAATAAAAAAATATATATCAACATATATTTATGCTTTAGTTTTTTTTCCGCCCTTTTTTGGTTTATCTTCTGTTACTACCGGTTCATTTAAAACAGGTTCAGATTCAGTCAATACCATATCAGGTTCAGGTTCAGTTAAAACAGATTCAGTTAAAACAGATTCAGGTAAAACGGATTCAGGTAAAACGGATTCAGGTAAAACAGATTCAGTTAATACTAAATCAATAATATCTTGTTCTGGTTCAGTCTCAAATTCAATTAAACAACCTGTAGTTGTAAGTGATTGATTAGAAACTACGATTTGTTTGTATTGCCATTTTAATCCAAAACTAGACCCAACAATCCAAACACCAACACAAACAATAATAGATTTGATGATATCTCCCTTTTTAATAAGTTCAATAGGAGTTTCATTAATATCTTCATTAGGAAATAAACATTCCTTGTTAGTATTATAGATTAATAAATCTTTCCATTCTCCATTATAACACGAAAATCCTATTTGGAATGAAGGAGGAACTCCTACTTTAATTTCAAAAGTTTCTTTATCTGTAGAATAGTGGAGACAAGATTTAAAATTATCACGTATAATGTCTGCATCTTGCTCACTTCCGAACCAATCAAAAGATCTTTTAATTGCGGTTTCAATAATACAATCTTCCAAATATTTAATTTGTTCAAGGAAAGCGATATTATCCATAATAATAGTAGCTTTATATTTCTGGTTATCTTTATAATCAGAAGTCCCCCAAGTTTTTAAAGCTGGAGTTAGGAAATATAAATCACTATTAGTTACTGCATCTCTAACAGTTACTAGCTTTGCTTGGTCACCGTATTTTTTTACATCCTTGATTAATACATCATTATCGAATGAAAGATCTTTTTCGATGATTCTAAATCCTAAGTTCTTGTTATTTTGCATCATTGTTTTTATACTTATAAAAAATTGTTTTTATCTCATCATTTTTTTTTATTTATGTATTTGTAAAAAGTTTTATTAAATCGCTAAAATCATTTAATTCTACGTTAGAATTATTTGTATTTAAATTATTGAATAAATTATTAAGTATTGGATTATCAAATTTTTGAACAATCCCTTGTAGTTCTCCGGTTAGTTTGGTTGGTTCAATTTCTCCAGTTTCTATTTTTTTTTCAATATTTGAAGAAACAGATTCTAATATTGTAGAGAATTTACTAGGATTCAACATATTTTTTAATAGGGATTGAGGGTCTTTATTTTCATTTTCTCCAAATAAAGAATCAATTAACTCATCGGTAAATTTTCCAATTTGTGTATCTTTCATAGAATCCTTGAATTTTTGATATGTATTTTGTTGTTCGTGGGAAGGTATTAGTGCAGTTTGATTTTCTTTAAATACGTATAAAGAAACTAATTTAATGTGACTCCATAAACATTTTTTAGTATTTTCAGAGAGATTACATTTCCATAATTTACGAAAGCAAATCTGTGGCAAAAGCTCAAGTGGTTCGTCTCCATCAAAAATATTATCATTTTCTTCAAAAAATAAATTAATCAAAGGAGTATAAACGTGAATACAATAACGTTTAATAAAAATTAATGCTTTTTCTTTTTTTTCAGGAGAAGCGTCTATTTTCCACCATTTAGAAATAGTGGGTCCATATTCAGGAAAAGTAATATTTAAATCTTCGACAAAATTACTAACAATTATTTCGAATTCTTCCATTATTTATAAAATCTGTGAATAGAATAAAAATAAATATCTTACGCGTTTGGTAATAAAAATAATAATAAGTATAATTAATAAATGAGTTTATTATCTTCGTTTTTAGAACAAATAACTGAGTTTTTGGTAGATTTAATGGTAATTTATCCAGATGATAATGACCTAAAAAATGCGACTGATATGTTGATGCATATGAAAAAAAGTAATCCTAAGCTATTGGTAATAATATGGAATAAATATGTTGTAGAAAAATATGAACAAAAAATAATGGAAGGAGATATAAATTACTTTTTAGATAAAAACTATAAAGAAGACATAGTTGATATTCAACAAAATGGGATACGTATATTAGAAGCTATAGATAGATTTCGACAACGAATCAAAGGATTGAGTGAATCAAATAAAGATAAATCAATCAAATATATACAAAATATTACTAAATTATCATCTTCAATAATTCATAGTTGAATATAAAAATGATAAAGATATCTTAATAAATATAATGTGTTAAGAATGATTAAAGAATATAATATAAATGATATCTTAAGTTCGTTTGATATGTTGAATACAATACAAGAAACAAAAGAAATACAAACAGATAAATGTAAGAAATGTTTATCGTTGTTGATGGATACAGATGATGGTCTTATTTGCTCAAAATGTGGAATGTTCAATAATTATAGAATTTGTCAAAAGCCGGAATGGAAAATGGGTGATGAGAATGGAATTACAAAGGAAGACTCACGTTGTGGCATTCCTTCAAACCCACTTATTCCATCAATATCTTTATCTTGCACTGTTGAATCTAATTTTTCAGCAGCTAAATGGTCTAAAGAATTACAATATATATCTAACTTTACAAAGTGGAATTCAGTCCCTTATATTGAAAAAATATTATATGATGATTTACAATATTTTACGTTGATAGCAGAAGAACATAATATTAGTAAAAAGATTATTTCTTCAACAATGTATTATCATTCAGAAATATGTAAGTTTGGACACCAGTTTAGAGGAAACAATAAAGAGGGATTAATGGCTGCATCATTATTTATAGCTTGTAAATTAAATAATTGTCCTCGAACAATAAGAGAAGTAGCATATATGTTTAATATTGATATAAAGCACGCAACTACAGGTTGTAGAATAGCTGTATCAATACTTAAATCTACAAAAGCAAATATGTATGATGAATTAGATGGAACAATTAATCAACACGAAGTTATAAATAGATATGCACATTTATTAAAATATCCAAAGGAGTATTGTTTATTATCATCATTTATGATTATAAAAATAAATCAACTAAAGTTATTTATTGATAAAATACCAGAATCAATAATTGCAGGAACATTATATTATATTTCAAATAAACTTTTAAAAACAGTGGATTCTTCCCTTACAATGAGAAAACAAATATCTAATCTTGTTCATATAAGCGAAGCAACTGTTGGTAAATGTTCTAAAATTATTGAAATTAACAAAGCGTTGATTGTTCCTCCATCAATATTAAATAAGTAAGACTTTTAGGCCAAATTTGTGGTGTTGGTATTATTAAATTGAAATGGTCAAACCCTATAGTAGCTATACATTGCAATAAAATATGTTGTTCATCATCAACAATATTTAAACCTATTAATTTTTTTACACATTTAAAATAAGTATTATATAACAGATAAATATATTGATGTGGAATAATAAATAAACCGGCAGTAACTAATGGTCTTGAATGAATAAGTGTATGAATAATATCAAAATCTTGTGGAATAATTGAATTTACTAAAAACAATACTATTTTATCAGTAGGAGTTTTATTTAATAAAATATTACTTCCAAAACCTTCTTTTTCTACAGTATAAATATATCCAGAATCAATCCATATATAATTAGTATTAATTTTAAGTGTATTATAAGCAATAGTTATAAAATCAAACTTGCAATGCACAAGAGTAACATAATGAGGATATTTATGTTCTGGATTATCTTTATGACCAACTAAGTTTATATATTTTTCAGAGTTCATAATTATCTTTGTTACTTCTAAAAATTTCCATCCTAAAGTATTATTATGTAACCATTCGTCGTTGATTGGGATAATTAATACATTATCCCTTTTAATTACTTTATTAAGATATCTATCATCTAAAAAAAGAACAATTTGATTATCAATATTTAATATTATTTTATTTAATGAATTTATATACGTGTCCATACTTCTCTTATAATTATCATTCCAGGAGTTTCTACCAATATCATACAAAGCAGTTACAAATATTGCAGTCATTGAAATAATAGTATATTGTTTTTAAGTCAAAGGTGATAAACATAAATTAATACTTCCCAAATTTGATATTAAATATTTTACAACTAATGGTAAATCATTATCCAATCTAATCTCCATAGTTTGAGATAGTGCGCTACATTTAGTAAAATTTAATAATGTTTTACAACAAAAAGTTCCAGAAACAGATTCTTCAGTTTGAACAAAACCGACTTCGGTCATATGTATTTCACTATAAGAATCTTTATTTTCACTTTTAAAAATGATTTCATTATTGTTTTCATTTCCTATAATTTCTATTTTAAGTCTAGTATATTTAGATGAAATTGAATCCTTAATAATTTTTTGAAATTGTATAGATGGCATAGTTATAATACTTCTAAAATTAACTAAAGGATATTCAACTTCCATATTATCGTGATCAATAACTCGCATTTGCTGTAATTTATACTGACCCTCTCCTTTATCTGACCTAATAGATAAACGTTTTACTACTCCTTCATTATAGTCATCTTTATGAATAAAAATAGTTAAAAGGTCAGAGTTATCGATATTACTAATAGTATTATACAATACTTTCATATCAACCCCAACAATAACATTATTACGCTCACAATTGTATTTTTCTAATTTATCTCCGTTAATTGTTAAATGAACAAATATTTTTTTAGACTTATCTAAATCTGTTATACGTAATCCATCTTCTCTAAAAACAAAACTCGATTCAGTCATTATTTCCTTTAAAGCTGTAAATAATGTTTTCATAGTTTGGACTTGCATAGTGCTAAATGTTATAATGTGGTCACTTGTATCAATAGGAGGTATTTGTTCAAGTTCTGGGCTTGATGAAATATGGGATGTTGTGTTTCTTTGTGTTTTTTTTCTTGCAATCATTTCCAATTAAATTATAAGTTCTTTAATCCATATTGATTTTAAACGCACAATATATGGATTCGCCACTTCCACAAAAAACAATTCAACTTATGACAATTCAAATAAATGATTTGATGGACCAACGAAATCAAACGTGTTCTTCACTCACTGTATTAAATAAAAAATATCAAGAAGCCTTAGAAAAAGCAACATCTATTATTAAAAATACAGATGATGAGTTAATAAATATTACTGATTATCTCAAGACCAAGTTATCATCAGAAGTATCCCAAACGTGATTACATTTAGAACATATATATAAGTATTTTAATTTAGAATCGTCATATCTCTTAATAATAAGGTCTTGCATATCATTACAATTAATACAAATACCTTGTTTTCTCGGTAATGTTTTATCGTATTTAGTATATTCATTAACATAATTAGAAACATCAAAATTATTTTTCTCCTTTATTAATGTTATTGAACTTATTATAATATTATTTTGGTCTATTGGTTTAGTTTCAGCACAATTTCTACAATAGTGTTCAGGAGTTTTATGTTCTTCATTTAATCTTGTGTAAAACATCATTTCGCAGTTTGGACAAAAGTGAGTTGATGACATAATTATACTTATATATTTTTTATTTTATTATATCATTTTTTTACTCTTATTTATTATATTTCTTAAAATTTAATTTGTTAAACTTATCGTGCCTACATACAGGACAAATAAATTTATGACATTTCATAATACAATGATAATGAACAATATGGGCACATTTTCTACACATTAAACTATCTTCAGAACAATCATTTAAGCAAATAATACATTCACAAGGTCTTTCTAATAAGCGTTTAAAGTTTTTTAATGAATTATTTAAATTTTTAATATTATTAATAAGACAGCATTTTTCTTTACATATAAATATAATTTGTAATTTTTTAACATTTAATATAATCTCCAAATTTTCAAATAATTGATTATTTCTTTTATCCCTAACAGAGAATATTATTAACTGCTTATTTTCTGGTTGTTCAATATAATTAGTTTCATTTGAAACATTCTCAATAGTATAATTATCAAAAATTTCTAATAATTTTTGTTCAACTTGCTTTTGTGAATGTATATTTTTAAAAAAAAAACTTTTTATATATTCCATATACTTATATGATAAATCTATTAATTTGTGTTGAAAAATAATTTGGAAATGTATTTTGAACCATTTTAATAACTTCATTAGCTTCAATTAAACAATCACCATCTATTAATTTTTCAATTATAGTTTTAATTCTATATGTCGAATTAATAGTATCATTTACAAACCAAGGGTTATTATTTATAATTGATTCGTAATCTCCATAATAAAATTGAAACATATCCGGAAATCTTGAAGCTACTATTGTCATTATTGCCTCATCTAATTGAAACCAATTATCATCTATTATTTCTTTAAATACTTGATAAAATTTATCACAATACTCCAATAGTATTTTAGAATCACCCACAAAACAACCTCCAGCTAAATGATGATAAATATAAGTAAATAGTCCCTTAAAATCTCCTGCATCTTGTATTTCTTTATTTAATAATGGATTTATACATAATTGAGATATCTTATTATTATCTAAATATCTCATTTCCCAATTTGGGTTAATTGTTGCAATATGATTTATCCCAAAATCCATCCACATAAAATGAGTTTCTTCGTTGAATATTTTTATAGCTTCTTCTATAAAGTAAAATTTGTTACAATTTAAAACTATATATTCTGGAGTTTCGTGTTCTGGATTACCGTTTAATATAGTATAATTCTGTTGTATTTGATTAATAATAGGAATAAATTCATAATATTTAGTTTCTTTAAATGGAATATTGATACATTTAATTTTTTCTCCAAATTTCCTATTATTTAAACAAAAATCTATAACATCAATATCATCACTAAATATTACCAACTGACAAGGAGTTTGTAAAATATATTTTGAAGCAAGTTCCAAATAAGTATTTTTACTTCTTCTACTTTTACCTTCAATATTATAAAACATACTTACAATTACTGGATAAGGTAAAATTATTTCTTTCCAAATTTTAATAGAATGATTATATCTATTAAACGCTTCCTGTTGGATGATTCGTCTCTTTTCAATATAATAGTCTTGATTGTTTGCTAATTTGTCAAATAAAAGATTACATTCATCCCAACTATTAAAAAATTCAAACATATGATTATTATTATCATTATACCAAACAGATTTTAAAAAACTATCATCAACTAAATGTTGTTTAGTTTCTTCCCAATAAAAATTATTCATTCTATGAAATTGTTGAGTTGGAATACAAAATATTATACCATTCATCCAAGCTTCGTGTATTGTTTGAATATTTACCTGATATGGAATGTGAATACAGGCTAAAAGGTTAGCTAGTTCTTCCATATTGCTATATTTATTTGTTGTATCATAAATGATTGGATATTGAGATAAATATTTAATATAAATCATTGGATTCGTTCCTCTGTTTATAATAAACCATCGTTTAGTTATTGTATTAATATCAATTTGTTCTTTAATACTACAAGGGAAAACAGGAGATGCTATTCGTGTTATTGATAAATTACATTTTATATTTGCATACATTGCATCATAATCATTATCAGCAAATATACTTAATCGTGTTAAATAATTTAGTTTAGTTATCTTAAACAGTTTTATATATTCATCATCATCAACACCAAATAATCCCCAGTCTATACGATTAGTCAAGTAAATAATTATACGACTTGTATGTTTATCCATATTTTGAAGAAATGGTCTCGAAACCATACAAGTATCACTTATGATTATTATCGGCTTATCAACAATATTATATTTATCGAATATATCATTAGCTTCATTCTTTGAACAATAAAGATCATTTAATGGTTTTATTGTTTCAACTGTAATATTTAATTCATTACACATTTGGTTAATACTCTTAATAGTTCCTATATGGTCTGAAATATGTAATATTGACATTATTTTACCTATATATTTAAAACGCCAAATTATAACGTAATATATATGAAAAAATTAAGAGTATAAGTTTATTCATTAGAAAGTTCAGATAATGTATCTTCTTCTTTATTTTCTTCTTTATTTTTTAACATACAATTCATAAATTGATTTGCTTGAATCTTATTATTGTTAATTTCTTTTTCTAATTGTTTAATAAGAGATTCATTATATTCACAATACTCTACAATTTCTTGTTGTCTTTCAATTGATGGTATTGGAATTTTTATTTTTTGTAAATCTTTTGAATAAACGTGTTGTTGCGCAGTTCCTATTTGTAATTTATATATTTTATCTTGTATATTTTTTAAGAAATAATATAAATAATAATTATTTAACAAATTATTTTTAGGTATGATTGAAAAGCAATCACTTGCCCAAACTTTTTTATCATATTTACT
>Ga0194135_10000295_pt1 | contig 28881 bp, 15 predicted proteins | sample LitLau_LLRF_2013_FD_134024 | JGI IMG/M metagenome (GOLD analysis project Ga0194135, IMG submission 134024) | Freshwater sediment microbial communities in response to fracking from North America - Little Laurel Run_MetaG_LLRF_2013 (version 2) | ecosystem: Environmental > Aquatic > Freshwater >... | reverse complement strand
GCTATGGACTCGTGCGCTTTTCCAGACGGAGCTGTGCCGTTCACGTCAGCTATGACTCTTTTCAGGGGAGGGAAGGGTTCAAGCAAAAAGTCAGACAAGGACGGTCAAGTCATCAATAATGCCATTCCTTCAGAGAGACTTGGGGTACCAAATGGACTTCCACAAAATTTTGGGAAGGAGAAGACGGTAAGAAGGGTGCTGAATTATGAACGAATGGTTGACTGAAGAGGAATATGAGTATAGTGTTGGATAAAATGACACACTGGAGTGAATTGCATTTTAGCTTGATCAGCAGCTGTCGATATTGGAGGAATCTATCAAGCTGACAGACTTAGGAATAAGAGTAAGGTTCTTTGTGGCATCGCTACTAGAGTCGTCTTTCAAAGGAATGTTCCCCCAAGGATGTGTACTTCCCTTTGGATCTACCGTTTCCGGAATTGGTAGACAATCTGGGGATTTAGATCTGGTACTCCTCCCTGATAAGGTAATGTTTTCAGTAACAGTTTGTTGATCAGTGAATGAAATCATGAGTTGTAATTTACTTTTATTCCAGAAAGAAATCTTTACTTCTAGTCGTGATAAGTCAACCAAAGAGAAAAGTTCGTCACTAATATTTCACTCTAAAATGAATACCAGTGGGAATAGCTCAAACGCAAGATTTCAAGTTCAACGAGTGATGGAAACTATGGCTGACGTTATACAATTGTTCGTCCCGGGTTGCACTCATGTTCAAAGAATACTGCAGGCCCGAGTTCCAATTTTGAGATTCTGGAGTGACTACACGGAGCTTCAGTGCGACTTATCAATGACAAACTCGTACTTTATTCATTTTAAATCTGGTAACTTATTCGCAAATGCACCAATTTCACCAAAAACTTTCTTTACAGGAGCGGGGTTCACATGTCAGAACTGATTTATTTAATGACTAAACTCGATTCGAGGTTTTCTACTCTGCTGTTTGCCATTCGCTCATGGGCATCGGCTAGAAAGATAACAAACCCTGTTCCTGGCAGGCAGCCTACCAACTTCATGTTCGTTTTGTTACTCATATACTTCATGCAGTACAAGAAAATTCTCCCAACGTTTGATGTTTTATTTAATAATCCTGGTGAGTAATCGTATTTAAGTCACGCAAGCAAATGATCTGAGTTTCTTTTAACTATTATTGGTAATATTATTAAAGAAAAGAAAGACCTCAGGTCGACAGCGGATGGAATAGACTGTTCATTTCTTCGGGATCACAACCTGATACTTAAACGCTTTAGTCCTCAATCACGAACCGAATCAGTAGCAGAGTTACTGTTTGAGTTTTTTGAATTTTATTCGGAATTTGATTTCACCTCTAAAGGAGTGTCATTATTGACTGGAAGTGCCTGGGGTAAGCCGGATGCTGGGCCACTATACATACAAAATCCTCTAGAGCGTCACCTTAATGTTGCTAGAAATGTATCACGCGAAGAAGTTGCCAGGTTCAAAAGTATGTTACTTTCTTGTGCCATCATTTTTTCAATAACAATTAGCTAATATTCAATATATTCTTATAATACATATGTTATTACTTAGGTGAATGCTGCTCTGCTCTTTGGAAGTTTGAAACGACGAATTCTTCTTTAAGCACAGGATCAATTCAAGATATCCTCCTTACCTCACAGTATGAGCCAAGTAACAAAAATGGAGACCATAGAATAAAAGTCAAAGAGCTTTTTACGGAATGAGACATAATAAACTGGTTGCTAGTATAAAAATTCAATGCATGTCTTTGTTTCTATATTAATTTCTCTGCGGTTGCAGTTATATATAGTCTATTTTGATTCTTCACACAAAATTAGTTCATTCATGCAGAATCTCTCATTACAGATGGAAAACTGAAGTCACAAAAGGCATGCTAAAGCTGCTGTCAATTGTTCGCTGCATAGAATACTAACAGCAACAATAGCTATGAAGGCGAGTAACTAGAAACCCTTCACACATATGGCCTCAATCAATTTTCTGATTCTCAACGTCATCAAGCCTCAAAGCAATAATTTCTCTTTCCTTCAGTCACCCTTAATGCCGCCCTATCTTCTTAACTATGATCCACACATTCTGATTCATCCATTATTAGGTACCTGGTTTCTTATCTCACTTCAGGAGCTTGAGATTAGCAATTCGTTTCCTCGACATCATGATAACATTATGAGAGAAATAGATAAGCTGAAGCAAGAGCTATAGGTACAATTCAAAAAGATGAGATTCGATCGAGCAATCGGAATTCCAGGAACCCTACTAATGTGAGATGCTTTCGTAGTCCCTCCTCCTACTCCTTCGCCTGCCTGCGTCGTCAGTCCAAAAACTTAGTTGGTGGGCTGACTCCTTTCTTCTTCCATTCTTCAGTGAGAGAGAGCGAACCTAGACAACAGCTAGAGCCTTCCTTTCACTACATCATCTTCACTTGAATCTGAAGAATTTGAGGCAGCAGCACTATTGAGGCGGCACAGAGGACTGTATACTACTACTTTTTACGGTGAACATTAGTGAACAAGCAGAGCGGCTCAAGTACATTTCTCGTTGGCAAGAAAAAAGTGTGCTCGTAGAGACGAGTGTGTAGCTTCTTTCTGTGGTCCCTCTTATGCACAAAAAGCTTTTAACTTGTCTCCACCACTACATTTGTTGTGCCTCTCTAATCTTACAACCAACTGTACCACACTAATTTTTGGTGGGACTTACTCACCACAACATTCATCCTTCACTGTAATTGTACTCACCTGTTATTTACACACTTTTCTACATTTTATTTTTTTAATCATAATTTAATTTAACTAAAATGGACTCGAAGAGAAGAACCACCAGTATGAATAGATGCATGTACATTTAGAAAAGAAAAATAAAAAAAAAATCAAAGACGATGGATCCAAGTGTGACATATGAAGTTGTTGCTCACCACGAGGAAGTTGTGCATAGCGGTGTTATTTCGAATTCTTCTGGCTCAGTCAATAATCCATTTCGACTTGAAGTCGATGAAGATCCCGAACAACATCATGCTATCACGACTATTCAGTTGCAGTCTCCTGGAGGTAGTTCTCACATTGTGGAAGGGCTTATGGTCACCACTTCTTCTCAGATTCCTGGACAAAGTCACTTGGTACAGAAAATACGATAATTGTAGTTTAAATTGCATTTTGTACAAGACTGTGTAAAGAATTCAATATTTATGTTTTTATACAGACTTTAAGCAACGGTAACACGTTTATAATCGAAAATCATCACAGCCGATCTCAAGAGCAGCCTCAAGAAGTAATTACCGGAAGTCTAGTAGAAAGTGACATAGCATTGGGAAGCCGAGTCCGGGAGCAACTTCTTTGTTCTCAGGGAATTCAACTATTAGGAGTTGCTACAAACCAAAATGGAGAGACGATTATTATTCTTCCAAAAGCAATGCAAAAACATGATGGCGGAATGGAGCTATTCGGGAGTGACAGCAATAATGGACCAAGTTACGTTACAGAGGAGTTGGAAATTAAGGCACCCATGCCTATTATTGCTTCAACACAGTCAAAGGAGGTTATACTAAGAGCTACTCCCATTCTTACTGAAGAGTCTTCCGTAGTTCGTTCTATTTCCACAATTGAACATGCAGATGTGAATTCTTTGGACTTGAAGAGTCAGAGTCAGCCTCTTCCTGATTCGCAGTACAAGATAGAAGTTGAAGCACAGCCACAAGTAGATATCGTTAGTATGAACGAAAAAGAAACTGGCCAGCGCCCAAAACGAAAGGCTGCTTTGAAAGCAATTGAAGCAAGAAAAGCGGTTAAGAAACGACGACAGAAACTCACAACAGTAAAAACAGAAGTACAATCAACGACGGAAACATTACCGAAAGATCTTGGAAAGGAAAATAGCGATCCAACATCGAAAGACGACGCTATCGATGCTCTGCACAACAACGATTCTTCGAATACATCTAAGGACGGTTACGACGATGACGCTGTAAGCACCGACTCTAGTGATGGTGATGATGAGACTAAGTTTCGACGATGTGTTGTTTGCTTACGGAAGCAACGATTTACAGAAGATATTTTTGATTCTTCAAAAACTATCTACTACCATATTGATTTACTAATAGCTCATCTGAATATTCATGTAATTCGCAACTGATTTAAACTAATTTCTTCACCTAAAATTTGCCTATAGAATTGAATTAACAATTTTAGGTGAAGGGAACACCCGATACCACAGGAATTTGCCCCGAGTGTATGAATTATTTGCAACGGTGGCATATCTTCAATTGTGCAATCGTTAAACGGCACGAGCAAGCTAGAGCTCTCGGAGTTCGTGTGATAGATGAACCAGTTTCCTACCAGTCATTTGAATCTAAAGTTTACAAAAATTTTAAAAAGATAGCTAAAGGTATGTCATGTTCAATATTGTTTGACCTTCCATAGCAAGTTTTTCTAAGTGTCATCTATCTTTCAGTAAGAGAGGTTTATAGTGCAGCAACCCACAGTCATTATGCTAGAAGGCATCTCACTGAAAAAGACTGGGACTTCTTTTGTGATAATCTTTTCCACTCAAACTCTGTGAAATCTGAAAAATCTAGAGAGCTAGAAAAATTCTTAACAAGCAAGGAAAAGCTTTCTCATTTGTATTGCATCTCATGTCAAAAATTGATTTCAAGTAAGTAATCTCTGTCTTATACTCCAAAGGATTACGTACGTACGAATATTCACTTCAGTTTCTTTTTATGCTAGATGGAAAGAAGGGATATCTGAAACATATGCAGACAGAGCACAAGCAAACACCAGTGATGTTTCCATGTGATATTTGCGGCCAAACCTACCCAGAGAAAGATATGACAGCATCTACCGAAGATTACTATCCCCACTGGATATCTCATTTCTATTTTAACAAGTACTTATACATAAATTTAGCCGATTTCGAGTATTTTTTCGCAATGCATTCATATCTGTTTTAAGGTGCGGGGACTGCGGAAAGACTTTTCCAACCAAACGAGCCCTAGGACAGCATCGTCATGCAGTGCATAAAAATAGACAAGTAAAATGCGATAAATGTGGAAAAGTTTTGGCAAACAAAATGAGCCTTGATTTGCACCTTCTAAGGCATTTGCCAGAAACAGAGAAGAAAAAATACATGATAAAGTGTAAACTTTGTAAGAAGAAGTAAGCCATACAAAGTATAGCATTCGAATTAAAACTGAGCAGCTTTTAATTTGTTAAACTGCTACTATCTAGAATTGCTCAGTGGAATTTGAAGTCTCATATGGCTACTCATAACGATGAGAGACCATGGAAGTGTGATCACTGTGATGCAACATTTAAAATGAAAGGAGCCTTGGTATCTCATAGAGATGTAGTGCACTTTAATTTAAAGAACCATGTATGCCCTATTTGCGGCGATGCGTAAGTGTTTCAAGTATTTAAAATATTTAACCATGATGATACATTAATCGCTGAAATGACTTTGAATGTTAGATTTAAAAGTGCAAGCTCACTTCGCGGCCACGTTAGAAGACACGAGGGACGAAAAGATTACAAGTGTGATGTTTGTCATAAAGAGTACTATACTTACTCTGCACTCAAGGGTCATAAAGTGGTTCACCAAACTGCACGGGACTTCGTTTGTTCAGAGTGTGGAAAAGCGTTTAAAAAAAGAAAAGCACTGGAGGTATGTTTGATAATAGTGTCAACAAAACGTTTACTGTAACAGCTGATGCAAAATTAAAAACATATACATTGGAAAATAGGAACACGCAACGATTCACACGGGAGAAAAGCCTCACAGATGTCCAATTTGTGGCAGGGAAGTGAGAGTAAAATCAAATTTATACAAACACATGAAAATCCACAAAAAGAACCCTATCCCATCTCCTACGAAGAAAAAACCATCTAATACACCTAGTAAAATTGCCATCCTTGAGAGTGACCAGAACCAGAGCTTTAATGGTACATTAATTGCTGGAAGTGCCAAACCTGACTCACATGGAACAATGACTGTGACTTTGGATGGAGGCTCTTTAGTTGGAGATAATATGGCTCCCTTTGTAGTAAGCATTGTTACTGCTGGGAGTGATGGGATCCCCTCGAATTCATCTGTAGTTGAGTTAAGCAGGGAAAATCAGGCCCAACTTCTGAATGCTGTGGTGCAATCTGAAGTGAATCAAAACGGAGGAACTACCACGGCGTATCTCACTCCCCATCACTTCCAGACAACTGGAGGAGGAAATCAGACAGGAATTATTACAATGCAACACCAGCACCAAGACTTATTGAATGTTCCTCTTCAAAACAGTCACTTCTATACAACCACTCCTCAGTTTTTTACAACTATGGATCAATAATAAATAGAAGTAAATGTGAAGATTTGTACATGTAACTTAATTTGTAAAAACTTGTTAAGTAAGGAACTGAGGGCCAAAAATCATCATAAAATGTTGCTATTGTACTTAATAATGTAACTAATTGACGTATTGATTTTATTTTAAAATACTGCTAATTCAGAGACTATTTTGTGGTAGTTAATGGTAGTGCGAATAAGTTATAAATTACATTACAAAAGGTTAACCTCTACAGAACTAGATACACATTTCTTTATATTATGCATGGGAGTACAATCACACAGGTAAGCTAATCCATTACCGGACGTGACTTTTCTTACCCCCTAGATTTTTGCAGTGAACTGTTTCTGCATACTTTTCTTTTTTTCCTTAAGCATTTCCAGTTCCACGTCGAGGGACAAGCTTCTTGCGTTGTACTGACTTCTCTGAAGCACCAGCAAATTCACTTGTTCCTTTCTTTCAGCTAGCCTTCCTTCCACAAGTTCTTTCTTTAGTTGAGTACGATAATATCTGTACCTTGAATACGTGAGAGCTCGTCTGTGTTGTCTCAAAAATTCTAAAAAAAATAATAAGACAAAATAATGAATAGACGACGATATTTTTAATTATGTTAATATCGATCTAAACTGTAGCATACCAAACTCACAACCAGGGATACTTTGCCAATCCAAATCCGATTCGGTATCTACGGTATACCAAGACGACGATGATGAGACAGGAAGAGCTGAAGTTCCAGGAAGTGACTCTAATAATATTTCTGAGCAATCATCAGATCCGTAATGAGTTTTGTTGAGCGTAAAAGGCCATGATTGCCTTTCTAGTTTAAGGCTGCTCGATTTGCTCATGATTTTTTTTTTGAAATTGCAGTTATTTACAAAATTTACAGAGAAGCCGAAAAAGAGTGTTCTATTGATGTTCTATCGTGGCTGAAGAATTATATTCTAGGCTTCGTGCATTAGCTACAAAAAATTAGCATTATTTTTCATCACCATACACAAAACTACAATTTTGTATAATATTTTTCATGTGATAGAGCGAATCTGCATACTCAAATAGTAAGTCTAAAAGAAACATAGATCAAAATTCACCATACCTAACATTCTGCTTATGACAACAACTACTCGGAATACTAAAGATATCTTCGACAATAGGAATATGCTATTAGGCAAATAAGTACATTTACAGTATTCAACAATAATATTCTAGAAGTCGACAACCTAATATTTAAGCCCACATAACGATTACTCTGAAGCTGAGAAATGATTTGCTTGGTCAAACATCTCTATCTTAAGTATCTTCAATTAGTTTCATTACAAAAAGACAAAAAGCTTATTGGATCCTGTTATTATGCATTGCATGAAATGAAAGTTTTGTGATTCTCGTCTCATCTCACATTGCACCCTTCACGACAAGCACTATTGAAGAGAAGCTAGGATTTTGTTTGCAACCCTTTTTCAATGTCTGCATGTGCATGTGCTTATTTTTACTAGAAGATCAAGCTCAAATCCACAGAAAAGGCACCTTTTCTCCGTCAAGTAAACCTGCAAACACAAACCTGGGATCATCTACTGTTTACCACATGATATGACATCAATACATTGCATTCACAAACATAATTCACAATGAAGCTTTCACTCGTTTCATACTCTGTAGTTTCAGTAACAAACATGTTTGATTAGAGTTTACAACACGGATATCAGTTCTCCCAAAATCCAGAACTACCAGCAAAAGAGAAACTGTTGGTGAGTTTCGATTTGTTAATTCTAAATAATTTTAATCCATAAAAATTATAGAATTCAGTTTCCATTTGTTTTATAAGGAGAAAATAATAAAAAATATTATCCCTCAATAAATCAAAATAACTTTTCGAAAATTATTTTTTGTCCTTTACTTATGATAGAAGCAGTATTGCCTCAAATGTCTACAGAACGATATTACGAGCACCAGAGCTTGGCTCTTCTTGCTGGCGTTGCAGTAGATAAGGGCCCTGAAGATACTCTGACCGAGTCTCATACACTGCAGCTGTTTGATCCTTCTGGATCATACACATTAAGTTCGTCGTCAATTTCAGAACCAGGATCTTTTAGCATAGTTGAAGAGAGAACAAATGTGATACAAACTTCGAATAGGAATATATCCAGTGAACCGGTAGGTGTATACAGAAATTTTGATTTTGCATTACTAAATACAACACCTTTTATGTTATTTTCATTAAGGTACGACTTCCATTGAAGCTTCAAATGACACATACCAGTGGTATCGACGAGGCCTTAAGTGATAACGTTGTGGAAGTTCAATACATTATTGATCCTGGTGGACAATTTCAAGTAACAACTGATGATGAAAGCGAAACTAACAATAGTTCTAGTACAAACAAAATTATTCTTAGCTCAGTGACAACAAACCACGTCCAACGAAATGTTTTACATTTTCGTCAACCACAATCACCCGACCTCCAAGCATTTTCAGCGGATAACACTGGTCAGATCCAAACTAAAGGTGATTTCAATATCGGAGACGGAAATATTGTCATTGTTCAGGAACAGTCTGAAAGTAATGACAATCTCGTCCACCAACATATTATGCAGATCAAAGACAGCGATGGGGTTAGTTCTCGAAATATAGTGTACTCTCATTCTTCGAATTCTACTTCCCTCTTGAAACCCTGCTTCTTATGCCAAGAATCTGGAACTTCTGGGAAAAATATTTTTGATGCCTCAAGTCGAGAAAAAATGATTCCAAAGCTCCTCATCACCTACATGAACATATCCATACCTACATCAAATGTAAGTCGTACAAGTATTTATGCAGATACACGTCAACGAATGTATATAACCTGAAGTTGTAACAAGCCTTTTTGCTTTTTTAGAGTAACTGTAGTAAGAATTGTATTATATGCGACAAGTGCGAGCAAATGTTGCTTCGATGGCATGAAGTTATATCCCGATACCGCAACGTAAACCCATCAGTTTCTGCTACTCTAGCACTGGAAACAAGTGAAGATGATAACAGTGTTGGTGAGCAGTTTATAAACTCAAAAATTGACAAACCGAACGAATGTGAACTGTCAGATTTGAATGAAAGCAAAGCAAGTAACACTGTGAAGAGCAATTCGCAGAAAAAATCGGGAGTACGAAAGTATCGCTATTCCAGCCTACAAAATCAAAGTAATAAAGTGATTAATTATAATACTTGCTATGCACCTTAAAAGTAACGTAATTCACTACTTTTTCATTCAGTTAAAACGCAAATATTTGCATCAGCGTACCACTATCTAATTAAACGAGATCTAGGAGATGAAGACTGGGAATATATCGCTGAACGACTTCACACGACGAAGTCAAATTCATCAATGAAGATGAAAGAAATAGAGACACTGACATTTCAGCCCGATAACCTAGTCAGTATATTTTGCGACGAATGCAAAAAATCTATTCCAGGTTAGTATAGCTAACACCGGATTTAAAACTATACATCAGAGAAGAGGTTAATAATTGCGAGATGCATGATGTGCTAGGCGGAAAAGAAGGTTATTATAACCATCGCAAAGCTGTTCATGAAAATACTCCTGTTGACCATACTTTACCTTGCGACATGTGTGGAAAACACTTTCCTGAGCAAGATTCTACGGGCCTTAGTAGAAACTACTTTCGACATTGGATAAAGCATTTCTATTTTGAAGAGTAAGTTTATGTCTTATATATTTAGTTAGGTCTTCAATGATAAATGAAAATAAATGAATGAGTGCCCATTAGGTGTCAAGACTGTAAAGAAAAATTCCCAAACCCAAGTTTACTTAAGAAGCACATGGTTGCACACCAGCAACGACCAGCATTTCCATGTCCCAAATGCAACAAGGTGTTATCTAAGAAAACCACACTCGAACAACACATTAAGACTCATTTGCCTGAGGAAGAGAAAAAGAAGAATGCGTTAACTTGTCAACTCTGTGGAAAAATGTAAGCTTAACAGAGTTACACAAGTAATTGTGATCTCTTAAAGTTTTAACTAAGCCATGATTGTACTATTAAATTCAACAGGATCACTGCCCCTACACTTAAAGCTCATATGTTTTCGGTACACTCTGATCTTAGACCTTGGCGATGTGAAGTTTGTGGAGCAAAGTTCAAGCATAAAAGTGACTTAAGTGGACACAGAAACGCTGTTCACTTAAAAATAAAAAAGTTTAATTGTAACGTCTGCGGGAAATCGTAAGATTGTAGCATACGAATTGCTTTAACTTTAACAGCAAATTATTTATCGACATTTTAATTTTAAAATAGATTTGGTCATCACTGCGGTCTGAGAGTTCACATGATGAAGCACGAAAATCGACGTGAGCACGAATGCAGCGTTTGTGGCAAAAAGTTTATTACCCAATGGCACCTGAAGAAGCACACTGTTACCCATAAAGAAGAGCGAGACATAATATGTGAAACTTGTGGCAAGGGGTTCAAAAAGATGGAGTCCTTACAGGTAAAGTAACAAAAGGGAGGATATGCAATAACTTTTCGCAGTAGTACATGAATTCCGCAGCATTCCAGATTTGTATTCGAGTTAAAACATATCTATGGTTAAAACTCACACTTACAAGACTACAGAACGAGAACTATTCTTGTGATAATTTATGGATACTGTTTTTGAATTTACTAATATCGATCATCCGCTAATATTTTTTTACACTATCTTGTTTAGGAACACATGACATTACACACCGGAGAATTTCCATACGAATGCCACATTTGCGGAAGAAAAGTTCGCGTCTTATCAAACTTGTACAAGCACTTTATGGTGCACAAAAAGAACAAAACATACTACAGCAAAAAAGACGGCTTGCCTGATCCTTTGGATGCATACATTATGGAACAACGGAAGCGAAAACAGGTCAATAGTATTGTTGAAGAGATGGATAACTCTCCTGGTCAACCTGTCCTTATGTGCGTTACAAGCGCTGGCCCCTCATTATCACCTTCTACTGCACCTGATTCTACCGAACATGACCTGGAAAGGCTACACGTTAATCGTTCATCTACTCGTGTAACCTACCCTGCAAGTGCACCTAGCCTTATAGTAGACCCACACAAGAAAAACGTTTTCCTCTCAGCTTCAACAACAGAACTTTCCTCTTCGCCAATGTCTAATGACGTAGGCGTCATAATACCAACCGTAGGGCAAACAGTCTACCGTGTTCCTATTGTCGAAGGCAATGCTGAAACTAACACAAACGCTCAAGTAACCACAGGAGTTATCCATCATCCCTCGACCACTTCCATAACAAGTACACTTTCCCCCTTTCTAACTTACCGCATAATCGACGAAAATGGTGTAGAAATGGACACAATTCGAATACCCTCATAATAGGTCTTTAAGAATAGTTCTAGTCTGAATAAATATTTTATAAAGCTTATATCCTGTTTTATATACATACTCTAGACTAATTTAAGCTATTGTTGTTGTTAATCTTATAATAATAATTGGTTGGAAATATTCTGTGATTAAATGAGCAATTACAACCACTGGAAACTGAACTTATAAGAATTAATGTGAAGTTACTATTTTGAAATTCAATCTTTGATTGCTACTGATGCTGCGTCTGAAGGACCGCGTTATTATTTCTATCTGTTAATTAAAGGCTCTGGAATTTCAGCGTGTTTATGGACTCATCGAAATGTTCTTAGGTTTATCAGCGTGCTTACCGCGATGATGATTAGGCTGAGAACAGAAGTTCACACGGGTGTGGTCAATAATTCTGAGAGGGACGTCAGCGAGGAGACTATTTAACATTGATGATGCGGATGACAGGGTCCGAGGGTCCAGCTAAAATGACTCCGGCGGAATGAGTGAAGCGGGTGAAGCGTGTGGCTGTAATAACGCATCAGGCACAGTGGCGCGCTGGTGGAAGAAGATGCGAAAAGAGAGATGGGCAACATGAGACACGAGTTTAGTCATTTCCACTCTAACTGTTTATTAGCAGTAGTACGACTTATTAAAGGTGTGTATTATTAGATTGCAATATGTATATAATCATTATGGGGTGTCGTGGGGGTGTGCCTTGAGAGCTACACAACAAGTCAAAATACAATCATTGCACTAGCAACGTTATCACCCAATCTTATTAAACACAGAAATAATCATGCTTAAATGTAAGTAAATTGGAATCGGTAATATCGATCACATCTCTCTGATCTTCATATTATTCGGCTGTTTCTTGAAAATAACGGTGACATAATACATAAATTTGGTTAGCAAACAATTAATTTAAACAATAAAGTATACTTTTAGCATCGGTTTATATAGTGTCTTGCATAGTAGTCTCACAACATGAGAGATACGCTAATTATTACTTATGCATCTCTCTCTGAAGTATAGTCAAACAGATATATAGCTAAAGATTCGTGGGAACAGACACGCTGAAACTGAAGATGACTGGAGTAGTACAGAAAAATTACAGAAACAATGGGTTGCGGCAGAAATCATAAACGTTATATGAAACTACATGTAGTATCAGAAATTCTAACAACTTTCGGCATCTTTCTATTTATATTCATACAAAGTATTGAAAAAATAAACAGGTATTGTAGTGTAATTGACTAAAGTTACGGTTCTATATCTTCAAGCTAGGACTAGTGATAAGTTATAAGGACAGTAATAGCCATGTCTTCTTTAGGTGTTTAGCCGTTTCAAAAGTATTCGAAAACAGTGCATTGCGTGAGTTGTTTGTGTAGCAATCTAAGGTGGTGGAACCTTATCAATTTTAACCAAACATATATTTGTAACATATATTAATTATACAATAGAATTTAAGTAAATAATAGTCGCAGTGCATTTTACAAATGGTGAGAATTAAGCGAAAATTCACTACAGCACGACATTGCTTGGATTCCGTAACTAATGTTATAAAATTCATTAAAGCTTTTCTCATCTTAAAAATAATTGTACAGTAATAAAAAGCTTAATAAAAATGACTCGTATTCACTATCTCGTATTTTGTTTAAATTATTCTTTGGTTTACATGTTCACTCTTAAATGCAGCTTTAACGTTGAGTTAAGACTATCCAAAACCCAATAAAAGATAAAGTCATTATAAAATTCGAAGCCTTAAAAAATAACAGATTATAACATCCCGAGATCAATCTGGATTTTATGGAATGTAATTAAAACGGAAACGCATTAAACTTATTAAGAACTACGTATATCACATTTAATTGCATGTTTTAAACCCAAATCATTAAAACTATAATGAGATGAGAAAGTAGTTTCACTGTCATAATATTTGTGACTAAATTAAGTACTTTGAGTTGCGAGTTAGAGATCAATGAAAAACAAATATCCTTACTTTCTAAAACGTAAAAACTAAACATGAAATCATGTAATCTACAATACATGTTGCTGCATTTAAGAACTGCACACGATGCGTAGTTTAATTTATAAACCAACCAGTAATCATATAGTTAATTATCTTCTTAAAATCTTAATGACTATTATTATCTTTGGGTTTGATTTTACTTCTTGACGAAATGATGATGATCATGATAAGTTTTGTTGTCTCCAGAAAATGGTGAAAGCATTTCGAACTCTCCATTCATTTCCTTACTTAAGTAGCAGTAAATATATTCATAACAGTGTTTGACTGGAGACTGAGAATGTATGTTTCGGGGGAAATGAGTGATTTATAAAAGAATTTAAAAACTGACGTGCTGCAAACTTGGTTAACTGCACAATTTGCCATGCTGCAAACGGAGAAATTCCATGTCATAAAAGAATAAGAAGGATGTATTAACGTTTAGCATATATGATCATTCCTTATCGGTTTAAGTTTGTACAGTTTGTGTGCAAAATATGGGTTTTAAATATACGAGTGTGTATAACGTTCTAAGTCGTCGCTAGAAAACGGTCTAATTAAGTACTTTCATCATCATACAACATTCTGACTTGTAACAGTGTATTAGAGAGTATAATTATTCGCTATTTTTTTCTTCCTTGTTTTCATTTGTTAATAAGTAGACAGTATATAGAGTTCCTCAGCGCTTAGCCTTTCGCGTTCTTACTTTTAAAACCTTTTAATGCATTTTGTATTAGACAGCCACACCCCCGAGTACACAGTGATGTGTACAAAACCGTGTGTGTTTACCTGTTGCCTTTCATTATTATAAGTCGCTAGTTTTATAAACCAACATTCGTAACCTATTTATTCTTATATGATATCTACTTATGTACACTTGTATTTGTATGGTTTGTAAATTGAAAAGACTGCAGTGGGTGTTCATTATTCAATGTGTCTCATCATTACCTCGCTAAATATGCCACTCTCCCATTTAACAGAGAGTTCTATCATTTTGGTTTTTGTCCTCTGTTAAATTCATGAAAGATATATTTTTTAACCGAGACAAGAAGAACGTCTTATGGCCTAATAGTTACTAATATTACTAATATATTAGTGGAAAGAGCGTTCTCGACTTCGAATCCATGGATGCCTATTGAATTACAGTCGTCTTCAATCACAAGTCCCTATTTCATTCAAATTTGATAGTTTCACGGAGAATGAGAGACAGGAGAACGCAAACAAGACGAAAAAATCACGATTACGACAAGAATGGAATGCGTGCTGGAATAATTAAATATCTTTGGTTGTCTTTGAAAGCGAAAGTAACGTGATTCCCTACTACTATTACTATAACAAAATACTGAACTTATATAACATACATATACACTAGACTCTGAATACACTAGAACATCGAAGCTGACTTGAATTTGTCACAGAAATTACGTATTCACCTGTGTAGTGGTTTGTCTTACAAAAAATAAGTTTTTGGTGGAATGACTAGAATCCCATTTGAACGGAATGAGGTTAACTAGAGGAATGTAAAATAAATAATAAAATAATTGACTTAGAGACATGGTTAACTTGGACTTGACGAAAGTAATGCGCTGATGGATCGTCGTAGCGGAGAAAGCTGTGGACTCGTGGTCTGTTGTCTTCTTTGGGTATGTTGCATATTGTGGAGAAGGCTACTTTAGGATAAGGGTTATTGGAGCAGATTGGGTGGGTCACAAGGCGTCTGCCTCGTCAAGGGCCGCTGTATGATGAACTGTGACCACCTGTGCCACATGAATGTGCTGACCCGATGTAGTTGTAGTTGATGTGTGGCTTGTGGGAGTTGTATTGGCCGAAGACGAGGCTGACGAAGACGACTTTGAAGGACTATCTGTTTGGTCCTCCTTCCACTTGTCCATAGAGCGTCGACGAGCGTTCATAAAAAAGTTTCCTACCGTTGTTGGCTCAAGACCTAACTGCCTTGCTATCGTCACCTGCATCTCCTTTGATGGCCGTTTCGTCTCCTGCAATAGATTTAGTTATACATTGTTGCTCGAAGTACATGATTTGCCCACAACTCAGTCACCTGCATAGTGAATTATTAGTTTCAGAGTACCCCATTCTCTAAAGCTCACCTTAAAAATAGCTTGGAGTGTACGACGCTGGAGATCGGTAAATACAAGTCTGGGTTTCTTGGGCGCAGGGGGGTGGGGCTCTGGCGCAGTGCCCTGCTCTTCCTTCCGTTTGCACGCTGCAACCACACAAACACCAAAGGGACACGCTTCATCAACAACCTCATCATCATCATCATTTTGATCTTGGGTAGCATCTTAGAGCAAACAGATTTTCTAGAGTGAGATGGGTCCCCCCACTGGACGGTGGTGGGAGACAAAGTGCAGTTAGGAGAGGACGGGATTACAAGTATAAGGACAAGGAATGAAAGTGTATGTCCACTTGGAAAGTGTTCGTACGGCCACACATGCATCCATTCCCATCCTCTATCTTCGTGTATGAATACATGTATATGTTCCACTTTCTCCACTACTTTGCATCTCCTAATCCCTCACACAGTCCACTCAAGCCATCATCACTACCACTTTGTCCAAACTCAAAACTCATGTCAACACTTTCAAAACACAACTTTCCCTTCAAACCTCCGTTTCTGCCTAATTGAAGTCGCTCAGAGACCCAAAAGTGTCCTACTACATCCCTGTTCGCCCTTCTGTGCAACCGATGTTCTGATGCATGTGATATCTTTCCTCAAGTGGAAATCAATCCAAATGGACCTAAGAATCAAGCGGAATTCCTATGAAGTGAGTGCTAGCAGAGAGTCTCACGACGAGTGGAGACTTCCTAATCTATTTCCATCTATGTATATTCTTTCCGCGTGCTGTGTATGCCCCCAAACAAACAGATTTCCAACATGTACATTCAACTACTAATCATTTTGTCAATACATGAAATGTGTGTGTGAGTGAGGAAGATGAGACCAGAAGGAAACACACAAATTGTTGTGCAGAGGCAAATCAAAAAGAGATCACGACGCTGGTTTATTACGATGAGGTTGCTCGAACACTTTCAAAGAGACCATCAGATTTATGGGCTTTCTCTCGCTCTGTCTCCAAATGGGAAAGTGATGGACCTTTGCTGACTGATTTAGTAAGGAAGCCTACCTACCCCGACTGCCACCTGCCCTCTTACATTTGTCTCCATTCATTCATTGAGGCAGGTACAGGTCTACCACACAACTAATACTACTTGGTTCATATGTCATGTCACTCCTATGTTCGTGTCGTTGTGTCAGCCTCATGTCACTTTGTCAAGTCATACGCAGTAGAAGCATCTCTCGCCGTCTCAATTATTCCTGAATCGATGGAGAAAGCAAGTCAATACATTCTTTGTGCCTAGCTAGAAGAACTTCTAAGTCCATGGATCAATACGAGTTTGAGACGGCGAAAGTTCCACACTGTATCTTAGAGGAGTACTTTAAGGAGACACTCTCTCGCAACTACGACAAAAGACGCACAATGTCTAAAACGACCTAGTCTAAAAATGCTACAACAGACAGACACTACTTCAAACCGACCAACCCTCTACAACACACACAGTGATAGGCAGAGGGGATACAAAAGTGAAGCTTGGACTATCGGAGAGACTGGAGATCCAATTGGAGGGGGAGTGGGGCGATAGAAGACCACTTCACCCCACCAAGGCTCAGCCTCTCAGTATAAGACATTATGTGGCATACTACTTGGGGAGGGTGCTGCAGCGATAACGTTTCAATTGAAGAACTCACAAGGAGGTAGTGGAGGGCCGACGACTCGCTCCACAACAATTTGCCACATGAGAGGGGGGTACACCACCACTCGACGTCATCATCATCATCATCTCTGCAAGAAGACCCAACAATGTCCTCTCAATTGTCATTGTCGCACACCTTTATCACACATGCATTTGCCTAGCTTAGTCCATCATCCATCATGTGACACAACAGGCCACTTAGGCCACTCTAACTGACCTGTCGACCACTTTCTACAAAGTCAAACACTCATCCGAATGCTGAGTGTCTCCCTTCCTCCCTGCACGCCAGCTGCCTTACAAGAAAAATGTCTCTCCCTTCCACTTTCCTTCAAGCGTCTCTCTTTTTACAGCCCCACATGTCCTCCATTCCCTGAGTATTCATCATCATTTCTCTCTCCACAAATATTTGTCCTCACCCCATCCATCCACACAGACAGCTCTCAAAACACTTTTAAAGACGAAGAAGACTTTCTCCCGGAGTCTCTCTGACATGCATCCCAACAACCACTTCCACCTGCAAGCGACCTCATGACCTCCCTCACTGCTCATATCTATGCTGATTTCCTCCAATGAATTATTCAACGGCATTTAAATTCAATTAAAAACTTCTTTTATATAACCACACATACACCTTCCGCGACATATTCTTCTGGACAAACTTGTCTCGGTTCTGCAGACGTCTCTTAAATAATCTTCAACAGCCTGATGAGATTGTCAAACAAGCCAGATTACCATAATGAATTTAACTCCAAGCTACAAGTCTTTGAATAATAAAGTCACGTCTATGATTTTAGACCAGTTGCCAGCCTCTTATGTTGTGTGTTAGGAAAACTCTTCCATTTCTTATAATACAATGCCATAGCCCAGCGAGGCTTATTTAGTTCTGTATACACATGCCTAATTAGACTGCCAAACAAATAAATTTTGAAGTTTTCCACCGTAATTCAACTTCGCCTGGATTTCAAACAACAATGAATTTAAGACACATAAATTCTTGTGGACACCCACCTTCCCAATGTCTGCATGCACAATTTCTTCTCTGTCCATAGCTGTCTGTCTATCTATTTGTTCACAGGTACAACGCATAAAGTGATCCGATGATGACCAATGAAATAGTCTGCAAGAAAGATTGCTGTTGGGCCACATGAATTTCAGACTAATTCTCACGTTTCATGGACAGTAGCCTTGATAAAACATTTGCAAGCCTGTTTTTGAAATTTTGAAAGGAAGTTTTCAATTTATGGTCTAACGGAAATGCTATACAAAATCTTTATCCTTTATTAGGTTCATTTTAGAAGGCCACGACTTGCGTAATAATAAGGAAACATATTCTACCAAACGAGATGAATGGTACCTCATTTAGGCACAGGGCAATAAAATAGTACACTATTGCAAACAAGAAATGCATGCATTTATGAACGTCTTCTTGAGTTCCAAAGCACTGAGTGTCTCTATGAAGCGCACTACATTATTATTATGAGAAGAGTCTACGTCCGAATACAACCTTTACAAATAGAGCATTCCAAGTGGATGCAAATTAGCCAAATCACCGGAGAACGGGTGAGACGATTATTGAGAGCCCATTCGAAATTTAAGAAGTGAACAGTTTGGCACACAACACTCCTAAAAGGGTCACTTTTGTCCGTTGTCTCGTAATTGGAAACGAGCTCGTTGAAACAAAATTCATGTGTAGGAAATCCCCATGTTAACAATCGTGGTCTTCCAGATTCTCAAATTCTAAACTTGTTCGTATGATATACAAACATATAATACATATAGTATCAAATCCTCTCTTGTCCTCGCCAAAAAGCCCTCTTGCTTGGTCACTTTTCTGCTATATGCTGTGAGGAACTCTTACTGCGAAAAATGCTTCTTCTGCGTTATATTTTGAGAGCTTGAGAACCCTTTCTTGTGAAGCACATGACTTATTATTTCTTGGGATATTCTTACACAATCGAATGGATAGCAAAGTATACTCAATACTCCTAGTTACAGATCACTTTTAGTAAGGTAAAATGGGAAAGTGAGTGTGCGGTAGTGCAGCATTATTATTAGTGGCATTTTATTTCCGACTTTTTTGCTTACCCGTGTGAGCTTGTCCCGTTGTGTAAAAGTTGTCACAATCTAAAACAATCAACAGAAACAAACGAAATGTAAAGGCAAACAAAACATCCAAATGAAATAATGATAAAAATGATTTTCATAATCATCCATCCTTGTTTGCATGCACACAAGCACCAACGCAGACAAGAGTACATCTGTTGCCACAAAACATCATATCCATGATGATCTGTATAAATATCTACAATCGGGCACAACTCACTTAAGTTTAGCTTTCCCTTTTGTAAACTTTCTTCATGTATCCACCCATACCCACCCTTTCTGCATAGGATATACGCAATAATAATGCATATGCTTTCTGAAACTATATATTATTGTCTACCATATAGTTTCCACATGATGATCCTGCTGATGATTCTGCTGCTAGGTTTGTATACAAACTGTATTTTATAGATGGAAAATACATGAAACGATGTGTTCTGTTGTCTGTAGTATGCATTTACAGTTCCAGGCTGCAAAAGAACAGATGAAGAAGTTCAAAAAACGAGAGTAAGAATATGAAAGCTGTGAGAAGAAACCGTTTTGTGCAACTGAGCCCTTTCATATGACCATTTCATTTCATTACTAAAAGGGTGAATCATCTCATCTCTCCTGACTTTTACATTTGTTGTCATCAGTTAACCCCATTCATCCTATTGAGGGAATAGTACAATTCTCCTTCGACCAGAAATGATTAATGAGTCACATCTCTCTAACCCTATCTATTTTATTCATTGGGAGGTTTAGAAATGACTAGAAAGAAAATGTAGACGTCCAATCGACGAATTTCCTCGTATATCTTTAAAGTCTCATGCACACCTCCAATTACCATCATCCGGGGAACTTATCAAAGAAAGAATTCATTTATACGACACGAATTCAGTCGCACAAAGGTGGCTTGATAACAACTAATGAAATGGACCTGGCTATTCTTATGAACATTCTATAATATGATGCGTAGGTGTATATACAGGAAAGTAATTTTGCCTGAACGAATGTCGATTGTAGGGTAACAACAATAATTAAAGATACAAACGAATAAAAGTAAAAAGTTTCGTCCTCCCAATTAGTTGTTTCTTTTCTACTTTCCTGGATACTTTTCAATTCACTATTATATGCAAATCAGAAAATGAATACTAGTGGACTCTACACTGTATCCTTAACACAAAGGTAGGTGAACCGATAGAAAACCGGAAACTAAGATGGAGGACAGAGTGAGGGCTGAAGAGACATAGAGAGACAGTAAAAGCGTGGTTTTAGTGAACAGTTAGAAGATGATTTGGAGAAAGACTTTCAATGCCGAGGCGCATTTGGGTACGTTGGTGGTGGATGGGATAATGATGATCATCATGTGGAGCAATCATGTATGAACGATGATAAGAAGTAGAGGAACTCTGAGGAACCACTCTCTTATTCACTCTACGTCTTCTCTTTCTTGCTACCTTTAAAACAAATGGGAATCGAAGGCACTTTGGAATGATTCCCAATCTCTCTGCACTCTTTTACACTTCGTCTCATCAAGACACTCTAAGCTCTTCACAAACTGGGGATGCAAGAATAAGAGTCACCTTGCAAACTTCATACAACCTCAGTAAAAGAATTACATCAACTTCTTGTTCTTATTAGATGAATACTATTATGATAATTTTGTGCAATGGTATAAGGAAAAGAAAGAAAAAAGTGAGTACTGTGTATCGGGTGTGGTTGTGATGTGAGTGAGTGAGGTAGGTGGGAGCTTACCGAAGGGGTTAGGTGGGTGGACCTCATTCACAAAAGAGGAGGAGGGGGAGGTTCCTGGAGGACCCATCATCCCACATGCAGACGCCGTTGATCCACTCGTCACATTTCCTCCTGTCGAAGAGTAGCCGCAAGAAGAACTCGACTGCTTACCTGAAAATGCGGTTTTCACATTTATTAATCAAACTATATGCGATTAGATGTTAGATGCATGAAATAGCTTATCATTACTGATCATGATTATGAATACAAGGTATGTGGCTTAGATTTAGACATATTTATGCGATCTAACGATACCAAGCACAAATAAAAAAATAATATGTAAAGTAAAAACCGTAGCATTTCAAATTCAAGTATTTTTTCAGGGGATTCCGTGCGCAGTTTGTCACGCAGTATACCTTAAGTATTCTTTAAAAGTTTTAAATAAGGAGGTTGCAATAAAATCGACCTAACATAAAATTTACAGGTGAAGGTGTAAAGATTAGGATGGGACGGTACAAGCTAAAAATGTATGTTTTAAAGCATAACATAGTCCACCATTCAAATATAGCAGCTGTAACATTAAATACATACATTTTAAAAGGTCGGGAAGTACCTTGGTTGGGGAGGAATTTAGACGGATTTAATGTATTGGACAGGGAGTGATTCATTCATGGATGTTCGAGTCATTTGTGAAATAGTTCCTTAATTGCTCCTTTAAGTGAGAGAGCGAGTCGGGAGCCGGAAGGAAGGACAATTGGAAGAGCACACGTATAGGAGTTCAGTAATGTGGAGTGCCACCACCATTGCTTTTACTACACCTTTCTTCTGTTCGTTTAGCTCGTGTGTATCATTGAGTTATTCTGCTGTAACTGTGCTAGTTCAAATGGAAAGCTCTCGAGTGAGTTCTTCTACAAAGACGTTGGCATGGCACCCAAGAGGGACAACATGCACACGCTTCCCACAACACCAGAAGAACAAGAATAATGTGTCAACCTCATTGCTGCACATCACATAACTTTCCCACGCCACACAGCATTCTTTTCCTTCCTTTCACTTGCTTATGCATGTATAATTAATACATTATACACAATTTGCAATTGCAATTTCGACCCCTCTATCTTTCGTGAGTAAATATGATTTTAAAACTTAACATTTCCATTTGCAACCGAAGTAAGAGACAAATGAATCTATGAATCTGAAGAGATGAGCGAGTTGAAGCTACTTCAATCTTACAATTAGATACGCTGTGCGATCAAATTTACGAGTGATAGACATTAATACACAAATACTTTGGCACCTACAATAGAGCACTGACTTTACTCAAGTGTACAGGAAACTGACATTAAGTAGACCACAGATAGTCTGCATCGTTCCATAGGCCCCTGTGGCTGAAAAATCATTTTAATATTTCGAAATAGGAAAACTTGCTCTAATTTATCAAAATGACGAAGAGAAGCTCGAAGTGAAAGCAAGGCATGTAGTGTAGACAAGTTCACCTTAGACCTATTCTTATGAATAGAAAGAATAGGAGAGACACTACTAGAGTCTTTTCTCAAGTCCTGACACAGACAAAAGCGTATGTGACAAATAGGCTAAAATTTAATTAAATTGTTCCAAAAAAAGTTAAAGACAGACAATGCTGGCTTGTCTTTTGTAGCTTGAGGCTTTCTCCTTTCTCCCACTACATTTTCTCTCCACTTAAAGACGATGTTGTTTTAGCAGATAAGACAACATCACCACCAGCATAGACAGGCTGACATTCTAACTTCCCCTGGTCGCAAGAGAAACAGATTCTATATACAGCTTATTTCTTTTAGAACAACAACTTTACCCGTTGATAACCTCCTTACATAGTACCGAAAAGGAGCTATTGGTTGTATAGTAACACTAACACCGACATCAGAACAATGCTTCATTAATTAATGCCTATTACGAAACTTCTATAATATTATTTCTGCAGAGAAGCTCCCAGTCATTCTCAATTTAAGTATGCGTTTGGAAAACAGGACACTTTTCTCATTTAGCAATACCAATGTCACATATTCTTACATTTAGCTAAAATTACATTCGAGCAATCAAATTGATAACCGATTGAGGGATTAAAAAGAATCATCATGTGTATGGATAGGCCATTCGATCTAGTGGTGTACAGAGTAGTGTTATATGTGTCGTAATACTATAGGTACCCCTTTAGGGCATTCAAAGACACAAGGAAGGAAGGCGAGAGAAAGAAGACAAGAACTTTTAGTGCCCAAAATATGTTCTTCACCTCGTCGTCTCCTCTCCATCCATTGTCTCTCAAACATTTTTCATGTCCTGACGCACTTTCTTTCTTTTGTCAACACAAACATGGTCACCACTACTCTTGCTATATTCTACCCTAACAGACTAGAGAAGGACGAAGACAGAACAAAAAGTTCATAACTTTTCTATATGTTTGCTATACTGTCTGCATTGCATACATCCATACTCATAGGGGAAACTGAAGACACACAAGAGCAACCCTTCTCTCTCTCTCTCTCTCTCTCTCTCTTACAGAGTCCTCCAGGCCATCGCGTTTCCAGGTAAGGACAACACAGGATAAAAAATCTTCAACACATATTTTGTACACGCAAGGAATTCAAGACTGACAAGGAAAAGCCCCAATATAGGGAGAAAATATTCACAACACTGGAATGTGTACTTCCTTAAATTCATCTGGAATTCATCATTTATGTACCGTTGAAACACACTACATTTCAATAATGTTCCGTCTTGTATCTTGTTTGTTGGTTGGATTTGTGGGATTATCGTACAAGATAGTATTCAGCATCATAATCAAGGGTTTGCCCAAAGACTGGCATATTTTGCCGATCTGTATCGACTAAAAAATCAAAGTCTTTTCAAAATTGGATTTTTGTTATGCCTTCCGGAATTCCTCATCTCTTCAAACCCATACCTTTATATCTATATACTCAGGTAGACACAAAATAAAATTTGTAGAAGGAAGAATTTATTTAAGATGTGATCTTTCTCAGCTATTTAATATTGCATCCAAGGCTCTAGTGTACAGGTAAAAGAAGATCTTTATTCCTCAGAGGATCGACAAAATATTTTTGGTATAAACATGAGATAATATAATATTTGGATGGCTATGAAATCCTCTGGGGAAGTTATTAAAAGTGCACTGCATTAATTCTTGTGACCGAGTTTCTTACAAAAGTACAAAACTGTATCTGTGTGAGCGATTGAAAACAGTGCACAGAAATTTTTTTAAATTGCTAGGTTGAAACGTTCCTGTCCACAATAATATTGTGAGGCACTGAGGCACTACCAAATCATAGCACTCAATCAGTTCGGGAATATGGTTCCTATCTTTCTTAACCTACAATACCAAATAGTTAGGCATGCTAATAAGAGCTGTGTCTATTCAAGAAATGGAACATAAAGCAGGATAGAAGTTTGTACACAGACAGAATATGGCCCGGTGTAGTCTGCTGTCTCTCTTGAGTCCAAAAGACGGATGGATGGACTGCGAAATAATACAGTCGTACCAGACACGGAGTCATACCTACAGGAACCCGACCTACACGTACGTATTCCCTTCCTTGAGAGACAGAGACATGTATAACAGTGCTTACTATACAGTGTTGTGGACGCAGTCAGCAGTCCTTCATAATGAAAGTGCACAAGTACCCATTACTTCCACCATTAAACTCCTCTCTCGATTGCAGAAGACAAGTAGAGAAAGCACTGCATGGACAACTAGCACTGAGCCTACTACTATTCAGTCACATAGCAAAGAATGCATTAGTACATGTGTGTGTACTGTGTACATATGAATTCGGAGAGTCTCAAATCGCCACACAAATTCGACTATTGTATCCCTTCGTAATAATAAAATAGTTCTTTCACTCCCAAATGCTTAATAAATGTAATCAAGATCACCCAAAAATGACAATGCGAAAGTATAAAATGTGTCCTGTGGTGTTTTGTGAAACTTTAAAACACATTCATTCATTCGGAAGCTCGTGAATCGTCAAATAATTTAGTACAGAGAGGGACCGAGCATGGATCAGGGAGTAGTATGAAAGGTGTATTCCATGAAAGTTTAATTTGTGTGTACTTATTTTATTTACCAAAAATATACTTTTCTGGTATCTATTTATCCCATACTCGCATGTTATTATTTGGCAAAGTCTTTAGTTTTTTTGGTTTTCCACTTCATATGTATAGTAAATAAAGTACTACTTGTGAACTGGTATAACTTTATTCTTTTCTCCTGGATGAATTTTGAAAGTCATTAGGTTACATACAGAGCTTTTCCATATCGTTGTGTTTATTTTGCATGTAAGTGTATGTGTGTTTGGCTTGCAATGCGAGACAAACAATGAATATTTTGAGTAAGAAAGGGTTAACTCAAACGGAGTGGTGACGAAGAAGGTAAAAGGAGAAGGATACATGCACAACTATTGCTGGCCTGTATTCATTTTACATTAAGGCACGCAAATAGTGGTGGATGTAAGCATAACTTGTGGTCTTCTTGGCGAGTTTCTCCGTAGGAAAATGAATTAGTGTTAAGACTTGCCTTCAAAATAGTAGCTATGCATGCGTAGCGTATATATACTTTTCTTGGTACTCTGGAATAATGAACTGATGAGTAAGTAGTAGTGCTTTCTTCCCCACAGCTTTAGTGCTTTCCTCATTTGTAGACAACGATCATCATCATCATCATGAAATGTCAAGTGGAATGGAAATACACCCGTGTTACTTCAACAGTGGTGACCTTTAGACCTCTCTTGTCTTTCTTGGGTCTGTACTCTGTATATGGGACTGGACTGTGAGTAGGTGGACAGCAATACACATGGTATAGGGAAGGAAAGCTTTTCCACTTCTTGGGAAAAATGTGTTCAAGGAAAGTACAAGTAACAACAACGCAACTGCAAGGAACGAGCCAAAATAGCACTAATGACCATTTCAGATAGCCACTACAAGTGAATTGTACGTCTTTCTAGTCCCTACTTTAATTGGCATTTATTAGTAAGAGCTAGGAAAACGAAGTCTTCCGTTGACTCCCTTCTTGCAGATCAGATTGCAATAAATGATATAACTTTCATAAATAAATAATTAATAATGTGCATCTCTGGGATTTTAATGACTCTCCTCTCTATCTCTCTCTTTCTCTCTCTCTCTCTGTGTCTCTTCCCCTTTAGTTCACCTAATTAGATGAGAGGAGAGTCAGTAGGCCTAAACAAAGTAAGAGTTTCATAAGTCTAGTGATGGTTCATAAGGGACTAGGAGGGTGGTGGTGGTTCGTTTGTCTACCGTGCCATCCGGAGAGTCATTACACTCTTTCACTTCACCTGAAGAAGTTCCCTGCAACTTTTACACTACAAAACTACGAGTTCAGTAGTCATTCCTTTGTTGGGGGAAAGAGCTTGGCTCTGCCCGGCACCGAATAACACCCGGGCAACCACACACCAACACACACTCACATGCATACAATACCCACCACTACCAAAATAACACAATTAGAACCCAAAAAACCAACCTGAAAACTACTTTCTTCCGTCCCTACACACTATCATCCATCCACAACACACTTCTCATTTCTCTCCTATTTCAATTCCTCATAATATTATCCTTTATAGTTCTCTGTTCACAAAAAAATAAAACTTGATCAACTACCACAACTAACAACTCTACAAAAGAACAAACAGATGACTCATGCATTTTAAATTACAGTGAAAAGTAACTAATAATGCTGAATCCACAAACTTGATTCCTCCCTATTATTCCTGTGCTAAAAAATCGCAGAATGAAGATTCTTCGATGTTACTGATCGTCGTTATCCCTTTCATAGTTTCACACCACATAAACTTGTCACGCAACTTGCACACATATTAATAGCTGAAAAACCTATTATTACCTATGTAGAAAAAGTAAAGCAGCAGTGTAAAACAGAGAATAAGAGAGTGTTAATAGTACTGCTGTTGGCGAATGGTGATGTAAATGACAGGACACACACTCTATTTGTAGAACAGGCATTTGAAAGAGCTGGAGAAGGTATGGTGACATTTCGTCTTTTAAAGATCACCTGAATCTCACAAACTTTCTCCAAAGAGTATTTTGCTTGTACATCTTCCTGATGACAAAATGTGAGTGTGTGTCTAAGAAATTCTGTCGAACGAAGACACTACTAACTGCTACACTACTACTACGTATTATGAATCCATATGTATTTCTTACTTCACCCCGGATAATAATGGAGAGAGCTAAGATGAGCTTACCTGCTAAGCGAAGGGCAGACATTCTTTGAAACTCTGGCTCTTGCAGCCACTTCCACATACGACGGAAGGTCTCCCTGCCTGATTTGAGTTTGGACCAGGGCTTAGGGTTCCTGAGAAGGTCCGAGAGGGTCCCTTGACTCCGACACAACACTCTTTGGGCAAAGATAGCTTGAGGAATGGAGTATCTCTTTAGCTCTGCACTGATTCTTGCAGCAAGTTCCTTGGTGTTGATTTCCTCAAGTTCTCCTCCGCCAGTACTCCCCCCACCGCCTCCTCCAGAAGAACTACTGTTGGAAGCGGAGGACGCAATCGAACCCCCCGAACCTGCAGGAGTGGCTGCACTCACGACAACGGCTCCTCTATTATTCTGAAGATGATGAGTAGTATGGGCAATGTGCGGGTGTGTGCCCATCACTACACTAAGAGGAGAGGCTGGAGAGGGAGGTCCTTCAACTCGCCCATGGGTCACGACAACGGCTGTCGGGGGACTGGAATGGGACGAGGAATGAGGAGGCGACGAGGAAGAGTTCAGTCCATTGCCGTAGTGGTGAGAAGGCGAAGGGCTGCTGTCGTCGACGCCACCCCCACTCTCATCGAGGTGAGACGGACTCCCTACCCTCCCATTATTATTACTCCCACTCCCGTTATTATTGTTATTGTTATACGCTTCGTAAGAGGAGGAAGGACTCAAGGGTTTCGGACTACTCAGGTGATCTTCCCCTCCATTCTGGTCACTCGTTGAGTACACAACAGAGCCTCCCCCTCCTCCTTGGCCTCCCCCTTGCAGTGACTGTCCTTGATGACTCTGGTGGTGGTGACTATGGGGCGACATGGAAGGAGACGACGATCCCCCTCCTCCCACGACAAGAGACCCGAGACCGTTCGTAGGGGAGGAGTAATGGTGCGGAGGACTCATGACAAGTTTCTCATACTGTGTCGTGGAGTAGAGGCCGTTGTGTTGCATCGAGAATCCCGAGCCCACAACGCTCCCCCCGTGGCTTCCATAGGAGAACTTGTCCGTCATCGTGGATATCGGGGGGAGTGGTTGGAGTGGCGTGAGGGTAGCATACTGTCCTCCCCCATTACCCCCTCCTCCTCCTTGACCACTGTTAGGTCCATTAGGAGAGTACCCTGAAGGACTCAGCCGTCCATTGACAGAAGAGGAGACTGAGGAGGACGTAGAACTTGTCGTGGAGGTATACGAGGAAGAGACGTCTTGAGAATGATGCTGCTGCTGCTGTTGATGCTGCTGCTGTTGGTGGTGATGATGATGGTGATGGGGATGAGAGTGAGGGTTCTGGTGTTGATGGTGATGGTGGTGATGATGATGGTGATGGTTATTCTGT
>Ga0194135_10000294_pt1 | contig 28912 bp, 33 predicted proteins | sample LitLau_LLRF_2013_FD_134024 | JGI IMG/M metagenome (GOLD analysis project Ga0194135, IMG submission 134024) | Freshwater sediment microbial communities in response to fracking from North America - Little Laurel Run_MetaG_LLRF_2013 (version 2) | ecosystem: Environmental > Aquatic > Freshwater >... | reverse complement strand
TGTCGATGAGGATCGCGGTCACCGTGGCGCTGTCGTCGCGGCTGCCGTTGCGCAGGGCCACCAGGCCTTCGAGCTTGGTCTGGATCAGCGGGGTGATGCTGTGCAGGTACTCGCGCATGCGCGTGTCGCGCACGTTGCGATCCAGGCGCTGCAAGGCAGCTTCGATCTGCGGGCGGGCCTGGAGGTAGGCGGGCAGGAAGTCCTCGCTGCGGGTCAGCAGGTAACCGCGCACACTGGCCGCGGCCTCGGCCAGCAGGGTGTGCACGGTCTGGATGTCGCCCTGCACCAGCAGCACCCGGCGCACGTCTTCTTCGGCCCGGGCGGTCTGGCGTTCGGCGCTGTAGATCAGCACCAGCGACAGCAGCAGGATCACCAGCGGCAGGGATATCACCACCAGCGCCTTGCCCCGCAGCGGCAGGTCGGCCCAGCGCCGGGCGCTGCGCAGGTTCATGGCCACTGCCCGCTGGGCTGGGCCACCAGCCCCAGGGCGATGCCGCGCACCGCCGCCTGGGTGCGGTCGGAGGCGCCGAGCTTGCCGATAACCCGCTCGACGTGGGCCTTGGCGGTGCCGGTGGTGATACCGAGCTTTTCGCCGATCTCGCGGTTGCTGAAGCCACCGGCCACCAGCCCCAGGACCTGGCGCTCGCGGGCGGTCAGGGCCTGGGCCTGGGGGATCTGGCCGCTGCCGCGTTCGGTCATGCGTCGCAGCAGGCGTGCGCTGACCGCGCTGTTGAGGGCTTCCTCGCCCTGGGCCACCCGTTGCAGGGCGCCGATCACTTCGTCGCGGCTGGCGTCCTTGAGCAGGTAGCCCACGGCGCCGGCAGTCATGGCCGCTTCCAGGTGATCGGGGCTGTCGTCCATGGTGAAGATCACCACCTTGACCTCGGGCTGGCGCTGCTGCAGAAGGCGCGCGGCCCCCAGGCCATTGAGCCGCGGCATGCGGATGTCGAGGATGGCGATGTCCGGGCGCAGTTGCTCGCACAGGGCCAGGGCTTCTTCACCGTCCCTGGCCTGGCCCACCACCTCGAACTCCGGATTGCCCGCCAGCAGGGCGACGAAACCGGTGCGGGTCACTTCATGATCGTCCGCCAGGACCAGGCGTATCAGCGTACTCATAGCACTGGCTCCAAGGGCTGGACGGGAACCCGGGCCAGCAGCCGGGTGCCATTGCCGGGCCGGCTGTCGCAGCTGAAGTAGCCGCCCAGCAGATGGGCGCGTTCGTGCATGGCGACCTGACCCAACTGTTCGGCCACCGGGGCCGGCGAGCTGATGAAGCCGCAACCGTCGTCGCTGACCCCGAGCAGCGCCTGGCCGTCCTCCAGGGCCAGGCTCAGGTGCACCTGCGAGGCCCGGGCGTGCTTGAGGATGTTGTTGATGGCTTCCTGGGCGATGCGGAACAGGGCAATTTCCACCGCGTCGGGCAGGCGTTGCGGCGCGCGCTGGCCCCAGTACACCAGCAGGCCGGCGTCGCGCAGGCGGTCGGCTTCGCGGTCGATGGCCCGCAGCAGGCCGAAGTCGTCGAGCACGTGAGGGCGCAAGCCGCCGATCAGTTGCCGACCCTCGCCGACGCAGCCCTGGGCCAGTTGCAGGATGGTCTGCAGGTCCTGCTGCAGCTCGGCGGACAACGGCGGACAGCGCCCGGCGAAGCCCTGCAGGCGCTGATGGAGTCCGGCCAGGGTTTGCGCCAGGCCGTCGTGCAGGTCATAGGCGACCCGCTTGCGTTCGTCTTCCTGGGCGCTGAACAGGCGCTGCACCAGTTCCGACATGCTGCGTTCCCGGGCTCGCAGGTCGCGCAGCAGGCGCTGGTTTTCCAGGTGCGCGGCCAGCAGGGTGGCCAGCAGTTGCAGGGATTCCAGGTCTTCGCTGTCCGGCGGGCTGATGGGCACGCTGTTGGCCAGCAGCAGGGCGCCGAAGGCCCGGCCGTCGGCGCGGTGCAAGAGCACGCGCAGCACGGCGCTGTCCGGGGGCGGCGGCGGCTCCGGCCACTGCGGGTGATCGGCCAGGGCGCGCAGGCCTTGCAGGCGTTCTTCATGACCCAGGGCGGCGCGGGTGTGGACCACGCCGTCTTCGGCCCATTCCAGCAGCAGCCCGTGGTCCATGGCGGCAAAGGCGCAGGCCCGTTGCACCACCCGCTGGCGCATCTGCTCGGGGGGCAGTTGCAGCAGTTCCTGGCCGGTGTCCACCAGCAGTCGCAGGCGCGCGGCGCGGCTCTGCGACTGTCGATACTGGCTGCGCAGGGCCAGGGCGCTGGCGGGGTCGAAGGATGGGGTGGACATGGCGGGGCTCCAGTGCGGCGGCGCTGCTGTTGAACAAAAGCGGGCATTAGACCCGCTGCTGCACGTCACGCCTATCTGCCGAATGGCATAGGCCAAAAGCTCCAGTTGGCCGATGGCGCGGGCGATGGCGATAGGCAAAGTGTGGCTCATTGAAACCCACTGGAGAAATCGTATGAAACTGAAAACCACTGCCCTGGCCCTGTTTTTTGCCTTCACCGCTCCACTGGCGGTGGCCGCCGAGGTCAAGCCCTATGTCTACAGCGCCGTTGCCGAGCAGCCGCAAGCGGCCCAGGACCGTGAGATCGCCGGCCTGTTCGATCGCTGGAACAGCGCCTTGCAGACCGGCAACCCGCAGTCGGTGGTGAGCCTGTATGCGCCGAACGCGGTGTTGCAGCCGACCGTGTCGAACCAGGTGCGCAGCACTCACGCACAGATCCAGGACTACTTCGAGCACTTCCTGGCGTCCAAGCCGGTAGGTCAGATCAACTACCGTGAGATCCGTCACCTGGGCCCGGATGCCGCCCTGGACAGCGGCGTCTACACCTTCACCCTGACCGATGCATCGGGCAAGGCCGAGAAGGTCCAGGCGCGCTACACCTTCCTGTACGAGCGTATCGATGGTCAGTGGAAGATCCTCAATCATCACTCCTCGGCCATGCCGGAAGTCCAGCCGCAGCTGGCCGCTCACTGATCCACCTTGCGTTGCCTTCACGCCGAGCTTTCGCTCGGCGTTGTCGTTTTCGCGGCTCACTGCTCGCGGTAACGCCCCGGGGTCATGCCGAACCAGCGCAGGCAGGCCTTGTGAAAGCTGCTCTGGTCGCGAAAGCCCAATAGCGCGCCGATGTACTTGACGCTGCGCATGGAGTTGCGCAGGAAGCTGTGGGCCAGCATCAAGCGGGCTTCGTCCTGCAACGCCGAGAAGTGCACGTCTTCATGGCCCAGGCGCCGCTGCAGGCTGCGGGTGCTGACCCCCACCGCCTGGGCGATATGCGGCAGGTCGCTGGGCGCGCCCTGGGCCAGGGATTCGGACAGGGCCCGGCGCACCCGCGCCGTCATCGAGCCGCTGAGCAGCACGTTGAGCCGGTTGCGCGCATATTCCATGTGCAACACGTCCAGGGCCGGGTCGGCGGTGGGCAGGGCAATGGCGCAGTCCTGACGGCTGAACGTCAGGCTGTTGTGCGGAGCATCGAACTGCAGGTTGTCGCCCATCAACCGGCGCAGCATGCGGGTGTCCGCCGGCTCGGGGTAGGTGAAGGCGGCCATCTGCGGCCGCGGTTTGTGCTGCGGCAGCAGCCAGTGCAGCAGGCCCAGGGTCTGGGCGGCGCCGGCGTCGATCAGTGCCCGGGGAATCAGCGAGGGCTCGGCGGTGATATCGAAGCCGATCAGTTGCAAGGCATCGGGCTTGCGTTCCAGGCACATGCAGAAGCTGTTGCGGGTCAGTGCCTGGTAATCCACCAGGCGTTGTAGCGCCGCCCCCAGGGTCGCGCAGGACATCACCGCATAGCCCAGGGCTTCCAGGTTGGCTGGATGGGCCTTGCTGTAGGCCAGCAGGCCGAGGTCCGGGTTGCCGGTGCGCCGGGCGGCTTCGCGCATCACTTGATAAACCAGTTCCAGCCTCACGCCCTTGGGATTGTCCTCAACGTCCTGGATGCTGCTGCCGAAGGTTCTGAGCAGGGCGTCGACGTTGGCGCCGCCTTCTCTGATGACATCGGCAAGCACCCGAAAGCTGGCGCTGGTCATTCTGTGCATAGGTCTTCCTGAACTAGTGGCTAAATGATATCGATGAGGCCTTTTGCATGATTGCAATAAACAAAAGGCCGCAGACGAATAAGCACTGAGCCAGGTTTCCAAGGACAAGCGAAAGGTATCCGGGAACACTTCCGGGTGGCCTGGGCAGGGTCGATCATGGTTGGGCAGGGACCCTTGGGCGCGCGCTGGCCACGGCGTCACACCATGTCTGAGGGTGCATCGTTGGCTGGCCTATGGATTCGTCATGCAGAGCATCAAAGACTTTTATCGCGAACTGGCCGAGGGCCGTTTGATGCTGGCATTCCAGCCGGTGGTGTGGCTGCCGGATAGCAGCCGGGTGCTCTACCACGAAGGCTTGCTGCGGCATGTCGATGCCCAGGGGGGCGATGTCTACCCCCTGGCGCTGCTGGAAAAGCACCAGGTGATGCGCGAGCTGGACCGCAGCGTGGTGCTCTGCGTGATCGATGCCCTGCAACGGGATGAACGCCTGCGCCTGGGGTGCAATATTTCCGCCCAGAGCGCGATCATCGACCCCTTCTGGCACGCCATTGTCCAGCAACTGCGAGACTTCCCCTCAGTCGCCGCGCGACTGGTGATCGAGATCACCGAAAGCGCCACGCCGCCGAGCATCGAGGCGGCCAGCGAATTCGTCCTGTGCCTGCGGGAACTGGGCTGTCGGGTGGCCATCGACGATTTCGGCGCGGGCCTGGGCACCCTGGAATTCATCCGCCAGACCCGACCGGACATCGTCAAGATCGACAAGGGCTACATCCAGCGTGCCCGTGGCGAACTCAACAGCGCCCAGACCCTCAGCCACCTGGTGCAGCTGTGCAAGACCCTGGCGCCCTGCGTGATTATCGAAGGCGTAGAGACGGGCACCGACCAGAACCTGGCTACCGCCTGTGGTGGCGAGTGGGGGCAGGGCTATCTGTTCGGGCGTCCGCAGGTGGATCGCCTCGGTCGGCGCTGCCGCCTGGAGCAGCGGGCGGCAGAGTTGTGCGCGCCGGATCAGGCGTAGCCACGCTGCGGCAGCGGGGCTGGGATGGCGCGCAGTTCAGTCGGGCTGCACAGTGATGGGCGGGGTGTTGGCGGTCGGGTCTTGCACCTCGGCAGCGACGGGCAATGCCGGCAGGTCTTCCAGGGGCGAACGGGTCATGTCCACGTGCATGTTGCGCTTGGGCCGTTCCGGCTGGAATGCGTCGTAGGGCAGCAGCACGGTGTCGAGCGCCGCATCCAGGGGCAGGCTGGCGATCATCAGGATCGGGCACACCACCGTCACCCAGCAGCCGCCGGTGATCATGCGTGCGTAGCCCATGTCGTAGCCAGTGAGCACTTGGGCGTTGGTCTTGACGCTGCGGTAGTAGCGGTCGTCGCGAAAGTCCAGGGCATTGCCGCGGGTCATGTAGGTGCCACAGCCGGACAGCAGCAGGGTGTTGAGCAGCAACAGGTAATGGAGGATTCGGATGATCAGGCTTCCACGCAGGGTCGAGACAGGGGCGGGCGCGAATCAGTGATTCATCGCGTCGTAGGGCAGCAGCGCGGTGTCGGCCACGGCGTCCACCGGCAGGCTGACGATGGCCACCACCGGGCAGACGATGCTCATCCAGCAGAAGACCGTGGTATAGCCGTCGTAGCCGCTGGCGCCGCGCATGGTCAGCAGTTCGATATTGGCCTGGGTGCCTTTGTAGTAGTCGTAGCCGCTGTGGGCATTGGGGGTGCGGGCGATCAGGGTGCCGCAGCCCGTCAGGGACAGCAGGGTCAACAGAAGTGCAGCGTTGAGGGCTTTGATGATGCCATTCCTTAGCGAGCGTTTTTTTGCGCGCGCATCGTCGCAGAAGCCAGGCGCGCAAGCTAGATCAGGCCCGGATAAATAATCGCCAGGCGCGGCCCGATCAGATCTCTGACGGGATCAACAGCAGCAGATCGGTATCGCCGATATCCACCCCGGCCTGGCTCAGCAGGGTGCTGGCCTGGCCTCGGTGATGGGTCTGGTGATTGAAGAAATGCACCAGCAGGGCGTGGAAGTCACGCTCGGCGACCACGCCCTGGGGTGTTGGTGTAATGCAGGCTGCTGTCCAGGTCGGCGTCGCTCAGGGACTGGCTGAAATCCAGGATCAACTGGTCCAGCCATTGGCGTTGCTGCCAGAGCCCGCGCAGGTCGGGAAACAGCAGGGTCTTGAGGTCCTGGGGCAGGGCCACCTGCTGCAGCGGGGCCAGCGCCGGAGGCTGCGCCGGGTGTTGGGCGAAGCGCTTGAGCCAGATCGTGTCACCGGCCAGCAGGTGGTTGAGGGTGCCGAGGATCGAGCCGAAAAACGCCTGGCGGTCGAGGACGATCTGCGCCTCGGGCAGGCTCATGGCGGCCTGGTACAGCTTGGCGTTCATCCACTGGTTGTAGCGGGCCATCAGGCACAGGTGCTCGGTGCGCTTCATGGTTGTTCCTCTGGGGGTGTGCGGGCGGGTGCGCAGCAGCTTCGCAAGTCTCGCGGCACACCTGCAAGGGGCGCGACGAAAGCCTTGCGTGCCGGCTGTTTGCGGGGCCTTGCAGCCATTAAAAAAACCGCCCCTTTGGCCCCGATAACATCGTTTCTCGGGGCTTGGGCTTTTCTCTATATTGGCCACCAGATCCAGCGCGGCAACAGGCCGCGCACCCTCTATGGTGAGCCGTTGCAATGAATAAAAAACCTGAACGCACAGGGCTGGAAAACCCCGGGACCGCCACTCGCGTGGTCTGGGGCGGAGAGCAGATCCGTCACCCCTACAACGCCACGCAAACCCCGATTGTCGCCAGCGCCGCCTATGGCTACGACGACATCGACCAGTGGTACGACGTGGCCTTGGGCAAGGCCCCGGGCTTTATCTACAGCCGCATGAGCAACCCCACGGTGGAAACCCTGGAAGCCAAATTGTGCGACCTGGAAAACGCCGAATCGGCGGTGGCCTTCAGCAGCGGCATGGCGGCCATCAGCGGGGTGCTCTACAGCTTCCTGCGCCACGGCCAGCGGGTGGTGTCGACCAAGGACAGCTACGGTGGCACCAACAAGATTTTCGAGGAGTTCCTGCCGCGCATGGGCGTGGCCGTGACCCTCTGCGAAACCTTCGACCAGCAGCAGATCGAAGCCGAGATCGCCAAGGGTTGCGACCTGCTGTACCTGGAGACGCCGACCAACCCGACCCTGAAGATCGTCGACATCCAGCGTCTGGTGGCGGCGGCAAAACAGGTCGGTGCCCTGGTGGTGGCGGACAACACCTTCGCCACGCCGCTGAACCAGAACCCCCTGGCCCTGGGCGTGGACGTGGTGATCCACAGCGCCACCAAGTTCCTCAGCGGTCATGGCGATGTGCTGGGTGGCGTGGCCTGTGGCAGCGAGGCGCTGATGAGCCAGGTGCGTCACTACCGGGAAATCAACGGCGCCAGCCTCGATCCGTTCTCGGCCTACCTGATCATCCGCGGGATCAAGACCCTGGCCCTGCGCATGCGCCAGCAACAGCACAGCGCCGCGCAGCTGGCGCAGTTCCTGCTCAACGAGCCGCTGGTGGAATCGGTGAACTACCCAGGGTTGCCCAGTCACCCGAACCACGCCGTGGCCTGTGCGCAGATGCGCGGTTTCGGCGCCATCGTCAGTTTTGTCCTGGTGGGCGGCATGGACAGCGTCAAGCAGCTGTTGCCGCGCCTGCGCTATGCCCACTGCGCCGGCAACCTGGGTGCGGTGGAAACCATCTACGGCCCGGCGCGCACCACCAGCCATGTGGAGAACACCCTGGAAGAGCGTCAGGCCCTGGGCATTTCCGAAGGGCTGGTGCGGATCTCGGTGGGCATCGAAGACACCGATGACCTGCTGGCCGACCTGCAACAGGCCTTTGCCTGGCTGCGCCAATCGCTCAAGCACAACCCGGCGCCTGGCGCCGTCCCTTCCCTGAATGCCCGGGCCGAGGTCGCCCACTGACAGAGCGCGCAACACCCCCACAGCAAGGCAGCCCGTGGGGGCTTCATGAAGAGGAATAACAATAAAAACCTGGTGGCATCCGATTTGTTTTCTGCCCATTTCCACAGTCGCAGAAATTGAGACTTGCCCTGACAACTTTCATGAGAACCATCATGTCCCTACAAGAACAACAGACCGACTTGCGCGGCGGCTTCAAGCAAGAAATGCAGACCCGGCACATCGTCATGCTCGCCCTCGGCGGGGTGATCGGCACCGGACTGTTCCTCACCTCCGGCTACACGGTGAACCAGGCCGGCCCGCTGGGCGCGGTGATCGCCTACATCATCGGCGCGCTGATGGTGTACCTGGTGATGATGTGCCTCGGCGAGCTGGCGGTGCAGATGCCCGAAACCGGCTCCTTCAGCACCTACGCCACGCGCTTTCTCGGCCCCGGCACCGGCTATACCGTGGCCTGGCTGTACTGGCTGACCTGGACCGTGGCCATCGGCTCGGAATTCACCGCCGCCGGGATCCTCATGGCCCGCTGGTTCCCCGACACCCCGGTGTGGATCTGGAGCGCGCTGTTCGCCATGGTGGTGTTCCTGTCCAACGTGGTCTCGGTGCGGCTATTCGCCGAGACCGAGTTCTGGCTGTCGCTGGTCAAGGTGGTCACCGTGCTGGCCTTCCTGGCAGTGGGTGGCGGGGCGATCCTCGGCCTTTTGCACATCGACCAGGCCCACAGCATCGGCCTGAGCAACTTCACCCGCGAGGGGCTGTTCCCCACCGGCTTCATGCCGATCGCCATGACCCTGCTGGCGGTGGCCTTCGCCTTCTCCGGCACCGAGCTGATCGGCATCGCCGCCGGCGAAACCCGTGACCCGCAACGCAACGTGCCGCGGGCGATCCGCACCACGGTGCTGCGCCTGGCGATCTTCTTCGTCGGCACCATCTTCGTCCTCGCCACCCTGTTGCCCCGGGAGCAGGCCGGCCTGGTGGAAAGCCCGTTCGTCACGGTGTTCACCTACATCGGCATTCCATACTCGGCCGACATCATGAACTTCGTGATCATCAGCGCGCTGCTGTCCGCCGCCAACTCCGGGCTGTACGCCGCCTCGCGGATGCTCTGGACCCTGAGTGACCAGGGCCACCTGCCCAAGCAGTTCTCGGCCCTGACCCGCATGGGCACGCCGCTCAATGCGATCATCGTGAGCATGGCCGGGGGCGCCGCCTCGCTGCTCAGCAGCGTGTTCGCCCCGGACACCATCTACCTGGCCCTGGTGTCGATTTCCGGGCTGGCGGTGGTGGTGGTGTGGATGAGCATCGCCGCCAGCCAGATCGCCTTCCGCCGGCACTTCGTGGCCAACGGCGGCGATGTGCGCGACTTGAAATTCCGGGTCCGTGGCTACCCCTGGGTGCCGCTGGGGGCGCTGCTGTGCTGCGCCCTGGCCTGTGTCGGCATCGGCTTCGACCCCGAGCAGCGGGTGGCCCTGTACTTCGGTGTGCCGTTCATCGCCTGGTGCTACCTGGTGTATTACATTACCCGCAGCAGCCGCCAGCGGCGCCTGGCCCTGGCACCTCTGGCACGTTCGTCCGATGCCCTGCCGGGCTGACGGATGGCAACGGCATCCAGGGCGTTGATGAGAGCCAGGCCATGAAGCAGAAAAGCTTGCCCCCGCTGAACTGGCTGCGCGCCTTCGAAGTGTCCGCCCGCTGCCTGAACTTCACCCACGCCGCCGAGGAGCTGTTCCTCACCCAGGGCGCGGTGAGCCAGCAGATCCGCCAGCTGGAAAGCCACCTCGGGGTGGCGCTGTTCAAGCGCCTGCCCCGGGGCCTGGACCTGACCGAGGAGGGCCGTTCCTACCTGCCGGTGGTGCAGGACGCCATCACCCGGCTGGCGGTGGGCACCAACGAGATCTTCGGCCAGCACCAGCACCGGCCGATCAAGGTGCGCGGCAGCCTGGCGTTCTTCGTCCACTGGCTGGCGCCCAAGCTGCCGACCTTCCAGCAGGCCCAGCCGCAGGTGGACATTCGTTACATCAGCAATATCTGGGTCAAGGAGCTGGATGGCGAAGACGACCTGGAAATCCGCTGGGGCCGCGGTCACTGGCCGGGGCTGGTGGCCCAGCGCCTGACCTGGGACAGCCTGTTCCCGGTCTGCGCCCCGGCCTTGCTGGCGCGCCTGCCGCTGCAGGTGCCGGACGATCTGGCCCGCCATCAACTGCTGCACGTGCTGGGCTACGAAGAGGGCTGGGGCTACTGGCTTGAACGGGCCGGCGCCAGCCGGGTGGACTCGTCCCGGGGCATGCAGTTCGACACCCTGATCTCGACCCTGCGCATGGCCGAGCTGGGCCAGGGCGTGGCCCTGGCCCGCTCCTCGATGGTTGCCGACATGCTTGCCGACGGGCGTCTGGTGGAGCCCTTCGAGCAGCGTATCGAGGCCAGCGAATCCTTTTACCTGGTGCGCGGCGCCGATGCCGAGCAACACCCCGATGCGCTGAAGTTTTCCACCTGGCTGGTGGAGCAGGCCCATCGCTACAAATGACTGGCCGGAGCCAAGCATGCGCTATGTGAGTACCCGCAGTGCCGCCGAACAGGTGGATTTTGCAACCGTGGTCCTGTCCGGCGTGGCCGCCGACGGCGGGCTTTATGTGCCGCAGCGGCTGCCGTGTTTCAGCCCCCAGGAAATCGCCAACTGGTCGACCCTGGATTACCCCGAACTGGCCTTTCGCGTGCTCAGCCCCTTTGTTGGCGACAGCCTGCCCGAGGCCGACTTCAAGGCGCTGCTGCACAGGGCCTACAGCGGTTTTGGCCATCGCGCGGTGGCGCCGCTGCGGCAGATCGATCGCAACGAATGGCTGCTGGAGCTGTTTCATGGCCCCAGTGGTTCGGCCAAGGATTTTGCCGCGCGCCTGCAAGCCCAACTGGTGAGCTACTTTCTCCAGCGCCGGCAGCGGCGTGGGGTGCTGGTGGGCGCCAGCGACGGCGACACCGCCCTGGCGGCGATCGACGCCTTCAAGGACTGTCCGCAGACCCAGGTGCTGGTGTTCTATCCGCAAAGCGCCGTGCCCGAGCAGCAGGGGCGGCAGTTGCAGGCGGCCCATCACCCGGGGCTGTGGCGCTTTGCGGTGCAGGGCAGTTTCGACGATTGCCAGACCCTGGTCAGCCGCCTGTTGCGCCAGTGGCCTTTGCCCGAGCACGAGGCGATCGGCTTCAACTCCAGCAACTGGGTTGGGGTCATGGCCCAGCTGGTGCTGTATTTCCATGCCGTGCTGCAACTGGGCGGCGGCCAGCGGCCCATCGGCTTCAGCGTGCCGGCGGCGAGTTTCGCCGAAGTCTATGCCGGCTACATCGTGCAGAAGATGGGCTTGCCGATCACCCAGATGATTGTCGCCACCAATAGCAACGACGCGCTGCATCAGCTGTTCCTGAAGAACCGCTACTCCCGCGGGCAGGCCCGCCAGAGCCTGTCGCCGGCCATGGACCTGTCACTGTTCGCCAATCTCGAACGCCTGGTCTGGGAGCTGTATGGCCAGGACCCGCAGGCGGTGGCGGCGCTGATGCGCGGGTTCGAGGACAGCGGCGAGATGAGCCTGAACAACGAGTCCTGGCTGCAGGCGCGGATGATCATCGACTCCTATTCGGTCAGCGACGAAGAGACCGGCAAGGAGATCGTCAGCCTGTATCGGGACACCGGCTACGTCATCGATCCCCATGCCGCCACCGGGGTCCTGGCGGCGCGCCTGTACCGTCGCAGTCTGGTGGCGCCGATGGTCACCCTGGGAGAAATCGCCCCGGCCAAGTCGGCGCGGCTCCTGGGTTCGCTGGGCATTCCCGGGGTGGTCCCGCCACCGGTGGCCGCGCCCTCGACGCAGCAGTGGCAGACCCTGGCGGCGGATGACTTTGCCGCGCTGCTGCATCACCTCAAGGCACTGTGATGGACCGGTTCAAGGGGGCGGTATGAAGCGGATTCTCGATCCTCTGGACGAGCGCATCCTGGCCGAGCTGAGCGTCAATGCCCGGGCGGCCCACGCCGAGCTGGCGGCCAAGGTCAACCTGTCGCGCAACGCCGTGCGCCAGCGCATCGAACGCCTGGAACGCGACGGCGCGATCCAGGGCTACACCATTCGCCTGGGCGAAGGGCGCGGGGCGGATACCCGGATCAATGCGCTGATCTTCGTCTACCGCTACGACCGCATGCGCGGCGCCGAAGTGCTGCAGGCCTTGCGGGCCATGCCGGAGATCGTCCAGTGCGAAGTGCTCAGCGGCGAGTTCGACGTGCTGGTGCGAGTCAGCGCCGCCAGCGCGGAGCGGGTGCACCGGGTGTGGAATGACATCGCCGCCTTGCCCGGGGTGGAAAATACCGTGACTTCCTTTGTCTTGTCGTCGGTGAGTTAGGCGCTGTTCGCCACGAAAAAAAGCCAACGCAAGTTGGCTTTTTTATGCCCGCTCACCTGGCTCCAGGGTTGGGCAAATTGCTCAGCAAATACAGCAAAACGACATATTTCACTGCCCGGCCCCGACCCCTAACCTTGTGTCCATCAGCTTTTCAACCCGGATGGAACACAACAAAAATGACTGAATACAACATTGCCCTGGTGGGCTTCGGCGGGGTCAATCGGGCCCTGGCGCAATTGATTGCCGAGCGCAATCAGACCTGGAAACAACAACTGGGTTTCAGCCTGAAAATCGTCGGTGTCAGCGATCTATTCCTTGGTTCCATCGTCGCTCCCCAGGGGCTGGATGCCGGTCTGCTGAGCAAGCTGCCGGCAACCAAAGGCGCGTTGGCGCAACTGCCCGGCGGCCAGGTGGAGGCGCTCAACGAGCAGGTGATCAAGGACTCCGGCGCCGACATCATCGCCGAGGCCACTTTTACCAATCCGGTGGACGGCGAACCGGCCAGCACTTTCTGCCGCTGGGCCCTGGAGCAGGGCAAGCACGTGGTGACCACCAACAAGGGGCCGATTGCCCTGCACGGTGCCGAGCTCAAGGCCTTGGCCCAGCGCAATCATGCGGCGTTCGAGTACGAAGGCGCGGTGATGAGCGGCACCCCGGTGATCCGCATGGCCCAGCAATCCCTGGCGGGCAGCGAGCTGCTGGGTTTTGAGGGCATTCTCAATGGCACCTCCAACTTTGTGCTGACCCGCATGGAAGCCGGCCTGGGCTTTGCCGAGGCGGTGGCCGAGGCCCAGGCCCTGGGCTATGCCGAGGCCGATCCGACGGCGGATGTCGAAGGTTTTGACGTGCGCTTGAAGGTGGTGATCCTGGCCAATGAGCTGCTCGGTGCGCAGTTGACTGTCAGCGACGTCAGTTGCCGCGGCATCTCCGGCCTGACGGCGGCGGACCTGGAGCAGGCCCGGGCCGAGGGCGCGCGCTGGAAGCTGATCGGTTCGGCCCAGCGTCTGGCTGATGGCTCGCTGCAGGCCAGTGTCGAGCCGCGGCTGTTGCCCTTGGCCCATCCGCTGGCGGGGATTGGCGGGGCGATCAACGCGGTGTCGTTCAACACTGAACTGCTGGGCGCGGTGACGGTGTCCGGGCCGGGCGCCGGGCGCATCGAGACGGCCTTTGCCTTGCTCTCGGACATCATCCACATCCACCAGTCGCGCACCTGCCGCTAGGAGCCTGCCCATGAACCTGTCACGTCTGGCGCCGGTCGCCGATTCGATTGACGTTTGCAGCCCCTTCGATGGTCGGCTGATCGGGACCGTGCCACGCCTTGAGGCCGGTGCCGTGCCCTACCTGTTGCAGCAAGCCCGCCAGGGCGTCAGCGACTGCGCGGCGCTGCCGCGTTATCAGCGGGCACGGATTCTGGAGCGGGCGGCCTTGAATATCGAGCGCGATGCCGAGCACTTCGCCCGGCTGATCGTCGATGAAGCGGGCAAGACCCTGAAACAGGCGCAGAAGGAGGTCAAGCGTTGCATCAACACCCTCAAGCTGTCGGCCGAGGAGGCCAAGCGCAATGCCGGCGAGGTGCTGCCATTCGATGCTTATGAAGGCTCGGAAAACCGCCAGGGCTGGTTCTCCCGCGAGCCTTTGGGGCTGATCCTGGCGATCACCCCCTACAACGATCCGCTGAACCTGGTGGCGCACAAGCTGGGCCCGGCCATCGCCGGGGGCAACGGGGTGATTCTCAAGCCGTCGGAGCTGGCGCCGCTGTCGGCGATCAAGCTGGTGGACTACTTGCGCGATGCCGGGCTGCCGGCTTCGGTGGTGACCCTGGCCACCGGCGGCGCGGAGCTGGGCAAGGCCCTGGTGGCGGCGCGCGAAGTGCGGATGATTTCCTTCACCGGCGGCTTTGTCACCGGCGAGCAGATCGCTCGCAGTGCCGGCCTGAAGAAGCTGGCCATGGACCTGGGGGGCAACGCGCCGGTGATCGTCATGGCCGACTGCGACCTGGCGGCGACGGTGGAAAGCTGCGTGTCCGGGGCGTTCTGGGCGGCGGGGCAGAACTGCATCGGCACCCAGCGCCTGCTGGTCCAGGCCTCGATCTATGAGGCGTTTCGCGAGGCCTTTGTGCGCCTGGCCCGGGAACAGGTCAGTGGCGATCCGTTGGCCGACAGCACGGATATCGGGCCGATGATCAGCCTGCAGGCGGCGCAGAACGCGCAGAAGGTCGTGGATGAAGCGCTGCAGCAGGGCGCGCGGCTGCTCTGTGGGCATCAGCGCCGGGGTTCCTGCTACGCCGCCACGGTGCTGGAGGATGTCGACCATGGCAGTCGGCTGTGGCAGGACGAGGTCTTTGCGCCCGTGGTGGTCTTGCAGCCGTTCGACGATCTGGATCAGGCCATCGCCCTGGCCAACCAGCCCGAATACAGCCTGCATGCGGGGATCTTCACCAACGATCTGCGCACCGCCATGGACGCCGCGCGGCGGATCGAGGCCGGTGGGGTGATGATCAACGATTCGTCCGATTACCGTTTCGATGCCATGCCGTTTGGCGGCTTCAAGTACGGCAGCCTGGGCCGCGAAGGGGTGCGGTTCGCCTATGAGGAGATGACCCAGCCCAAGGTGGTGTGCCTCAACCGCCTGAGCTGAGGCCGAATGCAGCAACACGACAGGTCGTCGGGCACCGGGCAGGTTTGGTCACCTGCCCGGTGTTTTTTTGTCTGGGCGCCAGCGGAGCGAATCGACCCGGACAGCGGCGGTGGTAGAGTCCGCCCACTCAGGATGAAGGATGCGGGAAGCACGAATGATCAAACTGTTGTGGCAACAAGGGCGCGGCCTGTGGCTGGCGCTGTTTCTCGGACTGCTGCTGCCGGCGCAGGGGTTCGCCGAGCCGGCGCCGCCGGGGGTGGCGAGGATCGACCTGGACCGGCGGATCATCGATCTGAGCGGCACGCTGGACGCGGCGCAGCAGCAGCGCATGACCGAGAAACTCGTAGCCCTGGAACAGCGCCGCGGTGCGCAGATCGCGGTGATGCTGGTGTCCAGCCTCGGCCAGCAAAGCATCGAGGCCCTGAGCAACCAGCTGTTTCGCGCCTGGAAGCTGGGGCGCAAGGGGGTCGATGACGGCATCCTGCTGCTGGTGGCGAAAAACGATCGCCAGGTGCGCATCGAGGTGGGTTATGGCCTGGAACCGGTGGTCACCGACCTGCTGGCCGGGCAGATCATTGCCCGGGACCTGACTCCGGCGTTTCGCCAGGGGGATTTTGCCGGGGGCATCGAACAGGCCCTGGATGACCTGATCGTGCTGGTGGACGGCGGCGAGCTGCCGGAGCCGGCGCCCTTGAGCGTACCGCTCGAAGCCTATGCCTTGCTGCTGGCGTTCATCATCGGCTCGGTGGCGGGGGTGATGCTGGCCGCGGGCTGGAAGTGGCGCCGGGTCCTGGCCGCTCTGGTGCTGCTGGTGGCGTTGCTGGTGGGCGTGGTGGGCGGTCGCGAGTGGTTGGTGCAATTGTTCCTGGTGCCGCTGTGCATGCTGGTGGGCGGCGCGACCTTCGCCGGATTGTGGCAGGCGCGCCGGGTGTTCTATGGGGTGCTGGGGCTGTTGCTGTATATCGCGCTGCTGACCCTGGTCAGCCGGTATCTGGGCCCTGCGACCTTCCTTTACGGGTTGGCCTGGCCGGTCGGCGTGCTGCTGGTGCTGGGAGGGCATTGGCTGCTCTACCGGATGATGCGCAACCGCTGGCGCATGAGCCCCAAGGGCTTTGCCTGGCGATTTGTGACGCTGCTGGTGCTGATCCTGCTAATGGCCTGGGGTGTCGATGCCTGGAGCACGGCCCGGCAGTGGCTGACGGTGTTGCCGTTCGCCTACTTCCTCGGTTTCATGCTGTTTGCCAGCGTCGGCAGTTTTCGTTGGTCCAGCGGCGGCAGTGGTGGCAGTTCGAGCTCGGGAGGCGGGTTCTCCGGAGGCGGTGGATCCAGTGGTGGCGGTGGGGCGTCGGGCAGTTGGTGATGCGCCTGTTTGCCTTTGCCATGGCGGACGGACCCGGGCGCTGCCGTGTCCGTCCGGGTTCGTGGATCAGACCACTTCGTCGATCAACGAGGTGTTTGGCGCCGTGACCGTGACCGGTGGCTGAGGCTGTTCCTTGGCCTTGTCCCTGAGTTTTTCCAGCGCGTCTTTTTGTTCCGCCGTCAGGGGCGGTGGGGTCAGCACCTTGCCCGAGTCAGGCAGCTTGATGCCAGGCTGGGAGCCGCCGGCGGTCAGTGGGGGAAGGGGACGGTTGTTTATTTCCATGTCACTGCATCCTTGAGTGGGGGGTGAATAAAAGATAACGACCGCTTTGCACTGATCTTTAGAGCCTATGCTCTAGATCGCCGCTCGCGGGCCGATCCAGGTGGTCTGCAAGTTCAACCCACGCTTCAAGGCGCGCCGGGGCGGGGCGAAAAACCGCAACAAGGGTTGATCCAGCGCCGGCTGCTGTCCTGCACAGGGCGCCCCGATACGCTGCAAGTACCGCCAGGCGCCCTGGTGGCCTATCGGCCCAGGCGGGCGATCAGGAGTTCGAGCGTGGGGCGTTTGCTCTGCCACTCCGCCTTGGTGATGCCCAGCAGGACCACGTCGATGCGCTGGCCATCCTTGAGGATGTTCTGGCGCCGCAGCCCCTCCTGTTGGAAACCGAATTTCAAGTGCATGTTGATGACGGCAGGGTTACTGACCAGCACCTCGCAGTTGAGCTTTTCAACGCCGACTTCATTGAAGGCGTAGTCCAGCATCCAGAACTCGATCCGGCTGCCCAGGCCTTTGCCTTGCTCCTCGGCGTCCAGGTAGAACGCCCAGTCGGCGGTTTTCTGGCGGGCATTGATGGCATTGAGTGAGACGATGCCCAGGGCCCGGCCTTGCTCCATGACCACAAATACCGCCTGGGTCGGATTGCCCCGCAGGGACTCCAGCCAGCGCTGGTGTTCCTGCTCGCTGATTTCGTGGGAGGTGTACATGTACTGGCGCACCTCTTTCTGGTTGCGCAGCGTGCGTACATGGGCCTGGGTGGCGGGGTCGGCATCGACCAGGGGGATGAACTGCATCCTGATGTCCTTCTCGGATGGGTGAGCGGTGCTGGCGCATAATGGCATATCCACTGCTGTCGCATGGATTTGTCTCTCGGGACAAGAACCGGTAGAAAGAGCCCTTGCATTCAGAAAACAGATACCTGCATGAGCAACATCGAGAAACCCAATAGCCGCCTGTTCGACCTCGACTTGCTGCGGGCCATTGTCACGGTGGCCGATTGCGGCAGTTTCACCACGGCCGCCAGTCGCCTGCATTCGACCCAGTCCACCGTCAGCCAGAAGATCCGCCGCCTGGAGGAAATGGCCGGGCACCGCCTGCTGGAGCGCGGCAATCGCGACGTGCTGCCCACCGATGCTGGCGCCACGCTGTTGGGGTATGCCCGGCGCTTGCTGGCGCTGAATGACGAGATGCTGGAGGCGCTGTCCGGCGCCACGGTGGCGCTGACGGTGCGCATCGGGGTGCCGGATGACTTTGCCGCCGGGCGCACCACTGAGCAGTTGGCCGCCTTCAACCGCCGCTATCCCCAGGTCAAGCTGGAAGTCACCAGCGGCCTGAGTCGCGACCTGAGCGCCAGCTATGACCGCGGCGAACTGGACCTGGTGGTGCTCAAGCAACTGCGCAACAGCCGCGAGGCCCTGGGCTGCTGGCCGGAGAAGACCTGCTGGGTGGACAGCGCGAACAACCCCTGCATCGACCTCGATCCGCTGCCCATCGTCACCTTTCCACCGCGGGGGGTGTACCGCGATGAAATGATCAATGCCCTGGAGTCCATCGGCCGGCGCTGGCACATCAGTTTCACCAGTTCCAGCCTCAGCGGCCTGCAGTCGGCGATTGCCGATGGCATGGGCATCGGCCTGCTGCCGATGCGCGCGGTGACGGCGGGGCATCAGGTTCTGGCCCGCAGCACCGGGCTGCCGTCGGTGGATGTGTTCGAGGTGGCGTTGCTGCACCGTCCGGCGGCGGATCCCATGGTCAAGGAGCTGGCCCGGGTATTGTCGCGGGTGCTGGCTCAGGACACTCGGAGCTGAGCCTGTTTGGTATTTGATAAATGAATATGCCGGATTCCGGTATTTAATTTGTGCATGAAGGCGGCGCTGGATATCGTGGTGCCCAGCAGTGGTCCGCGTCGCCCCGTGGCGCGTCGACCCGCAGCTTTGTTCACCCCGGCGGCGCTGCTGCACGGGGCAGCAAAACAACAATGAGGAGAGTCTCGATGTCCAAAACCACTTATTACGCACCCCACGGCGGGCACCCGGCGCAGACCGAAATGCTCACCGACCGTGCCATGTTCACCGAAGCCTATGCCGTGATCCCCAAGGGCGTGATGCGTGACATCGTCACCAGCCACCTGCCGCACTGGGACAACATGCGCATGTGGGTGATTGCCCGTCCGCTGTCGGGTTTTGCCGAAACCTTTTCCCAGTACATCGTTGAAGTGGGCGCCAATGGCGGCAGCGACAAGCCCGAGCAGGATCCCAACGCCGAAGCGGTGCTGTTCGTCGTCGAAGGCGAAGTCAACCTGACCCTGCAGGGCCAGGAGCATGTCCTCAAGCCTGGCGGCTATGCCTTTATCCCGCCGGCGGCCGACTGGAAGCTGCGCAACACCAGCGGCACCGAGGCGCGTTTCCACTGGATCCGCAAGCACTACCAGAAAGTCGACGGCGTGCCGTACCCGGATGCGTTCGTCACCAACGAGCAGGACATCGAGCCGCGGGTGATGCCGGACACCGAAGGTCGCTGGAGCACCACGCGTTTTGTCGACATGAGCGACATGCGCCATGACATGCACGTCAACATCGTCAACTTCGAGCCGGGCGGCGTGATTCCGTTCGCCGAAACCCACGTCATGGAGCACGGCCTCTATGTTCTGGAAGGCAAGGCGGTGTATCGCCTGAACCAGGACTGGGTCGAGGTCGAGGCCGGCGACTTCATGTGGCTGCGCGCGTTCTGCCCGCAGGCCTGCTACTCGGGTGGCCCGGGTCGCTTCCGCTACCTGCTGTACAAGGATGTGAACCGCCAGATGCGCCTGACCCTCAACGCACCGCATTGATCCAACGGCAGGGCAGGGGCGCTCAAGGCCTCTGCATGGCTGGATGGCCAACCACGGGAACCGGCGACCATTCGCCGGTTTTCTTTTTTCTGCGGGCTGCGTCCGCCGGGAATATTCAGCGCTGCAACAGGCCACATCGTTCCCTTGCTCGATGTCCAGGATCGTTGCGGGCTTTTTGAAGCCGGCAGCAATGCAAGAGCGAGCCTGGTTGCAGCGCCATCACATCTCGATGGTCGGCATGGTGCTCTTGCCGCAGCTGATGAGTTGCCCCGCGGTGACCTGGAGCCCATTGCTGGGTTTCGCGCTGTACCCGGCGAGGAAGCCTGCCATTACCAAGGCCGTGTATAGAATCGATTTTCTCAAGATCATGCTGGTGCCCGCTGTAGGGGGGATAGGAACCTGTGCAGCACTGATCCCTGTTCCGGGAAAAGGTTCCTGATGAGCCGGCGCAACGGATAGCAGGCGCAGCTCGGCATTGACCGCGGTACCCGTGGAGGTCTGCGGGCGTGGTGAAGGCCGCGAGGACAAGGTTTGGAAGAGGGCGCTGCGGATAGTCTTCGGGTCTCGCAACTGCTGCGGACCCGAAGGGCTTGTAGCTTACTTAGATGCGGTGAATCTGAGTGATGTGCGGCTTACCGTTAATTGGCGCGTAGATTTCAACTATCGCCTGCCAGCTGCTGGACGAGCCCGGCAGCGTCGCTTTCGTCTGGTAGCGATAGTTGGTGCCGTTGACTACCTGGGTCGACACCAGTTCGGGCGTGTAGTTAACACCTACGAACCCGGCCAAGGCCTCTTTGAAGACTTCCTGATCCTTTGGGGTCAGTTTGTGGTAAGCGGTCCATCCACCAACAAGATGTTCTTGAGCAGTCATGAATTAAATCTCCATATTTAAATTCCTACTCGTCTGGCTTTTCGGATTTCGCCCCGTCTATTGAATGGTTTCCGGAATCCATTTCCTGAATGGTTTTCCGAGCATCCCTACTCCTATTTACTGTGAATCCGGGTGCTTGGGAAAACACCGATACGAGCCTACTGCCGGCTCGGGGGAGTGTAGATCAGGAACGTTGTCTGGGCTGGCGGCCCTGCGCATAGGGGCGCGAGTTCGCCGCAACTCCTGGGCATCGGTCCACTCTGCGGTCATGGGCGTGTCGACCAGGCCTGGCGCCACAGCGTTTACGCGAATGTCCGGCCCCAGCGATAACGCGAGCAAGCGGGTCATGTGATTAAGCGCGGCGTTGCTGACCGCCCGTTGGAACTTGAGGAAAGTACTGTGGGGGAGGCTGATTTTATTTCAGGCATGACGTTGATGAAGTCCTGTGCCGCTGCACGTGATGCCAGGAGAACAGACTTCAGAGCGTAGTAGCGATTGCCAGGGCCAGTTGTTCGTCGGTCATGTACGGCTGGCCATAGGCCGAATGGTAGTAGCGAACGGCTTGCTCGAATTGAGCGCCGCGAATCTCGCCATTTGAGCCTACGAATGTCAGTGCATCAGCCTTGGCAGGCTGGAATTGCTTCACCGCCAGCTCAGATAGTCCGGTTGTTCCTGAAAGAAGCAAGGTTGGAGCCAGCGTTATCATCATCATCGAGTTTTGATAGGAGCCCTTGTTTTCCGCCGCGGCTTGAACGCCGGTCAATGCCAGGATGACGAACACTAGAGTTTTCCATTTATGCATTCCTCACCGCTTCCTTGCTGTCTGCCGAATAGTGGCGCAACGATACCAAGGTAGGTCGCTGTAGAGATAGAAGCATTCCGGTGCTGGGCCGGGTTCGAGGGGGAGGCCTGTCAATGATCAGCCGTTGTTCAGCGCATCGCCGTCGGCGGGCTTGGTTGAGGGCTTTATCAGCTGTGGCCCGTGGTTCCTGACGTTGCCAATGGCCGCGCTGACTCTGAACCACTCGAAGGCGCCGACAGGCTCACCCTGGAGCAAGGCCATCTGTTCTGCACGCTCCTTGGGCGTGCCAGAGTCGAGCCATTCTCGGGCCAGGTCCGGCGCCAGGACTACCGGCCGGCGGTTGTGAATATCGACCATGCCACCTTGGGCGTCGGCAGTGATGATCACAAAGCCGTCGTGCTCGCCGTGGTCCGGGGCCGGAAGCTGTCCGATCGAGGCGCAGAGGATAGGAGAGCCGTCGCAGTGCCGGATCAGGTAGGGCTGCTTCTTCGGGCCGCCTTCGTCCACCCACTCGAACCAGTTGTCGATTGGGCATATGGCCCGGTGCGGCCAGATCTGGCGGAAGAACGGGCCGTGGGCCACTTTTTCGACCCGGGCATTGACCGGGGCTGCGCGATCATCCGCCCAGTGCGGCCGCCAGCCCCAGCGCACGGCGTCGGCATGCAACGCCTCGCCGACAACATGGAAGAGGGCAAGCTGCATCGTCGGTGCTGCGTTGTAGTGCCCCAAGGGCTGGTCGCCAATGCTGTTGACCAGTGCCCCTGGCATGCTCAGGGCAGCGACGAAGTCGTGGATACCGCGATACTGAGAGAGTCTTCCGCACATTGCTGTGCCCTCACGCTAGGAGCGTAAGCATAGCTTCGCCTGGGGACTTCTATTGATCAGCACGCTTGCTGGTGCAGAGCTGTGGCAGAGCGCCAAGCCTGAACCCCAGACACAAAAAAGCCCTGATAAATCAGGGCTTTCTCGTTGAGATTTGGCGGAGGCGTAGAGATTCGAACTCTAGGACCTGTTACAGTCGGCGGTTTTCAAGACCGCTGCCTTAAACCACTCGGCCACACCTCCAGATCGCATTGCGGGCGCCATAATACCCGAATGAAACACACTGTCAAACTCTCTGCGTCGCGAGTTACAGAGCCTCTGTTATCATCCATGCCACTAAATGTTTCCCCCAACAGGAGTGTCGCCATGCGCGAACAGGATTACGCAGTTAACAACGGCGTGCAGGCCGAGCAGCTAGAGGTTAGCCGCGTCCTGCGCAACACTTACGGCCTGCTGGCCCTGACCCTCGCGTTCAGCGGTGTCATGGCCTATGTGGCGCAGCAGATGCGCGTCGGCTACCCGAATATCTTCGTGGTGCTGATCGGCTTCTACGGTCTGTTCTTCCTCACCAACAAACTCCGTGACTCGGCCTGGGGCCTGGTGTCGGCTTTCGCCCTGACCGGCTTCATGGGCTTCTTGCTCGGCCCGATCCTCAACCGTTACCTGGGCATGCAGGGCGGCGCTGAAGTGGTCAGCTCGGCCTTCGCCATGACGGCCCTGGTGTTTGGCGGTCTGTCGGCCTACGTGCTGATCACCCGCAAGGACATGAGCTTCCTCGGTGGTTTCATCACCGCCGGTTTCTTCGTCCTGATGGGCGCCGTGCTGGCCAGCCTGTTCTTCCAGATCAGCGGTCTGCAGTTGGTGATCAGCGCCGGTTTCGTGCTGTTCTCCTCGGTGTGCATCCTGTTCCAGACCAGCGCCATCATCCACGGCGGCGAACGCAACTACATCATGGCCACCATCAGCCTGTATGTATCGATCTACAACCTGTTCGTCAGCCTGCTGCAGCTGTTCGGCATCATGGGTCGCGACGACTGATCCCGGTTGTTGAACCCATAGAAAAAGCCCGCTTCGGCGGGCTTTTTGTTGTCCGGGTTCCAGCAGCGACAAGGTTTCAAGGGCTGTGCAGCTGCAAGCGTGCGCTGGCCATGGCGTCCTTGTTGACTTCGATGGAGAAGGACAGGACCGAGACGTGCTGCTGCTCCAGCTGGTCGATCCAGGTGATCAGACCGTTGAGCGGACCTTCCAGGCTGAGGTTGACCCGTCCTTCATCTTCTTGATCCATGCGTTCGAGGTTGAGTCCGGCCTGGCTGCTGGAGCGTGCCAGCATGCCGGGCAGGGCATCGCCGGAAATGGCCGGGCCGCGAAGGGAAGAGGTGCTGGCGGGCAGTTGTTGTAGATCGTGAAGCAATTGCGTTTCCTCGGTATAGCGTTGCTCGGCCTGGGCCAGAGCCTGTTGTTGCGGTTGCCAGAGCAGGTAGAGGCCGGTCAGGCCAGCAAAGACGGTCAGGGCTTGTAACGCCCGTTGTTCGCGTGTTGCCAGACGCTGCCAGCGTTGCCGGAGTGGGGTCACCAGGGCGGTCTTGGCCGGAGTCGTGGCGCTGGGTGGATTCACGTCTTACTCCTTGATTTGAAAACGCGCGGAGACGCCTTGTGCGTCACGCACGGATGAATCGGTGCTGACATTCAGACCCTGGTTGATCAGGCCCTCGCGCAGCAGTTGCAGATCGGCAAAGGCCGGGGCGCTGACCTGCAGGCTCCAGCCTTCCTCGGCCTGGTAATCCAGGCGCTGGATCTGTGACAGGGCGCCGCCGCTGGCGGCCCATTGCTCCGCCAGTTGCGACAGGCGCAGGGCCACGCCGGGTGTTTCCTGCACCTGTTGGCGTTGCTTGAGCCGCACCTGATGCGCCAGGTCGCTGGTCACCGGTTCATCGGCAAAGCGCTCTTGCCACAGACTCTGGCTGGCCGCGTGCAACTGGTCACTGCGCTGCTCCAGATACAGCCGGTGCCCGACGTTCTGCAGCAGTTGCGCGCCGCCGGCGATCGCCAGCACCAGCAGCGCCAGGCGCCAGGGCGTCGCTTTGCGGGTGCGGCGTTGGAACGGGCCCTGGCACAGGTCAATCGCCTGCACGCTGCCCTGGCTGAGCACTTGCCAGGGCTGCTCCTCGGCTTGCCAGTTCTCCGGCTCCAGGTTGTCGATGCCTGGGGCCTCGGCGCCTTGCCACAGCAGCCCGTCCGGCATCAGCCGGCCGAGTTCGCCAAGCTCCCGCGGGTCGAGACTCAGGCGCATCGCGGCGCTGCCGCCCAGCAGCCAGCGGCCGTCCCAGGCCAGGGCCCGTGGCCGGTCCTGGGGCAGGCAGTCGGCGTCGATGTGCATGCGTGACGGTTGCAGCCCGTGCTCGGCCAGACGCTTGAGGCAACGCTGCAGGCGCTCGCGGTTGATGACCAGCACTGCGCAGTGACGTCGCTCGCGCAACGGGCCGTGGGCCAGGTGCAGATGCTCGACGTCCTCGATCAGTTGTTCTTCCAGGGCACTGTGCAGGGCCTGGCGCAACCAGCGACCGCTGCGCGCCGGGACGCTGACCTGGTGAAAGCTGGCCATTTCCATGGGCAGCAGCAGGGCGAAGGCCTGTCCGCGCAGGTGTTCGGCGGCCTGCTCCAGATCGCCTTCCCGGGGAGCGCTATCGGTTGACCACCAGTGGCAATGCCAGGGGCGGTCGCCCGGGGTATGGGGTGAAAGGTAAAGCCAATGGCTCATCAATGGTTACTCGGTAAGCGAATGGTCGTTGAGCGGCGCGGGCAGCAAGGTGCGCTGTTGCACGCGGACCTGGTCGGCACTCATGACCCGCAGGTCGCTGACCAGGCGCAAGCGTCGGCCATGCAGTTCAACGTCGATGGTGGCGCGGAACTGGCGGCTGTTGACGCTCAGCCCGCGCGCGGTAATGTCCCGGCCCTGCAGCATGGGATTGGCGAGAAACGCGGCGACCGTCGGGTAGCCCTTGGCCGGGCGTGTCTGGGCCAGGGTCCGGGCGGTCGGCAGATCGATGCCTTCGATGCTGGCCAGTACCAGGGCGCTGGCGGTGTTGAGGTTGATGTGTCCCTGCTCATAGGCCGCCACCAGCGGCGCCAGGCGTTGCAGGGTGTCGGCGCCCACCTCTGGCAGTGGCCGCAGTTCACTGATGTCGCTCAGGGGCAAAGGGCGGCCCAGGCGATCCCGGGGGCGCAGCAGCGCCGCTGGGTCGTGTGGCTTGATCTCGGCCAGGGCCAGCAGCCGCTGGTAGCGGGCGCGGGGGATGACATCGTCCTGCACCAGTGTGCTGTTGAGGTTGAGCCGGGCGCCCAGATCGACGATCTGGATCGCAATCCTGCCACCTTCGATCGGGAACGCCGGTGCCGGCCGGGCCCAGTGCTGGCCCAGATGGGTCACCAGCAGGCCGCCTTCGCTGCGGGCGTCTTCCAGCAACTGGCCGCGGGCCCAGCTCTCGCCGCTCAGGGCCAGTTGCCAGAGCTGCTGGTGCTGCACCAGATGGCTGCTGCTGGCCAGGCTGAGCCGCTGGCGGGCGAGCATATTGCTGACGATCAGGGTCACCAGTGCGGTGATCAGCAACACGCTGAGCAAGGCGACGCCGCGTTGGGCGCGGGGCCTACTCACCGGGTGCGTCCTCGTCCACTTCGGCGCCGCCGGGCAGCAGAATCAGCCGGCGGATATGCGGGAAGCCGGGCGCGCTCAGCTCGATGTCCACGGCCGCCGGCAGGCTCAAGGCCTCGCTGCCGATGGGCCAGCTGTCATGGGGCTGGCCCAGGGCGTCGATGAAGCGCAAATGCATCAGCTCGACGCCACTGAGCAAGGGCTGTACCTGGCTGACGCTGCCTTGTTCCAGGCCCTGGGTTTCGCGCAGCCACTGGCCATCGCTGAAGCGGTGGCTGACCTGCAACAGATCGCTGCGCGGATAGTCCAGGGGGTTGCGCCAGCCGCCGCGCAGCAGGCGCAGCCCCTGGTGCTGGCTGATCAGTGCCTGGCTATGGCTGTGGTCGTCCTTGAGGGCGTGACGCCGCACCTGCACCAGGTCGCGTTCCAGCAGACTCAGGGCCCGTTGCAGGTGACGCAATTGCAGTTCCTGGGTCTGGATGCGCTGGTCGCTGCGCATCACCCGGTCCAGCAACTGATAGGTTGCCAGGCCCAGGAGGCTGAAGATGGCGATGGCCACCACCACTTCCAGCAAGGTGAAGCCGCGCTGGTTCATGGGTTGGCCTCGATGTAGCCCAGCAGCTGCGCGCGGCTGTACTGCCGGGCCCGTTGCGGGTCCTGCTCGGCCGAGACCCGCAGGTTGACCTTGAGCAGCCGCGAGTCCGGGGCCGCTTCGATCTCGCTGAACAGCCACCAGTTGCGCCCGCCAAACTCCACCTGCCGTTGCTGGCGGCCGCTGGTGCGCGGCTGCATGCCACTGCGCAGTTCATTCAGGTAGTTGTCGGCGATCCAAGTGGCCTGGGTGCGTTCGGCCAGGTTGCCGCTGTTGATGGCCACATGCTGGATCGCACTGAACAGCGCAATCGACAGCGTGGCGAAAATCGCCAGCGCCACCATTACTTCCAGCAGGGTGAAGCCCCGTTCAGTTCGCGGTTTCAAGTCGGGGCTCCTGTAGGCCGTCGCTGGACAGGCTCAGCAACGGAGTGTTGCGGTGCTCGATCCACAGGGTGAAGGCGCTGGTTTCGTCACTGGACAGCACCAGCAACTGCGGCGTGGTGCTGCGACGGCCGGCCTGGCCCAGGGTTGGGCCGGCTTCGGGCACCTCAAGGCGCAGGCGCAGGTTGTCGGGCAGGCGCTGGGCCCGCCAGTCGTGGTCGGCCAGCCATTGCCCCTGTTCATCCAGGCGCAGCACGGAGTAGGCGTCGGGTTCGATGCGCAGGCCGTAGTCGCTGTTGCTCAACACCGCCTGCTGGCGCAGCAGTTGCAGCAGCGCCAGCAGGCGATCGCCCTCGCGGCGCGCCTGCCGGCTGGCGGAGTCGGGATTGATCAGGCCGATCATGCCCGCGGACAGGGCGATGATCAGCACCACCACCAGCACTTCGACCAGGGTGAAGCCCTTGGAGTGGGAGCGTTGCACCGATCAGCGGTCCCAGTTGCCGATCTCGGCGTTCAGGCCTTCACCACCGAGCTTGCCGTCGGCGCCAAAGGAGAACAGGTCATAGCCCGTGCCCCGGGTGCCCGGCACGCGGTACTGGTAGGCGTTGCCCCAGGGGTCGATGGGCAGGCGCTTAAGGTAGCCGTCGGGGTTCCAGTTGCGCGCCGGCGGGTTGCCGCTGGGCTTGCTGACCAGGGCTTCGAGCCCTTGCTGGCTGCTGGGGTACTGATGGTTGTCGAGCTTGTAGATGTCCAGGGCCATGGCGATGGCCTTGATGTCGCTCTGGGCGGCGGCGGCCTTGGCCTGATCGGGACGGCTCATGATCTGCGGCACCACCAGGGCCGCGAGGACCCCGAGGATGACCACCACCACCATGATTTCAATCAGGGTAAAGCCGCGTTGTTTGTTCTGAGTCTGCACGTAGGGGGTTCCGCATTCAGGTAATCAATTGGTTCAGGCTGAGGATCGGCATCAGGATCGCCAGCACGATGATCAGCACCGAGGCGCCCATGAACACCAGCATGGCCGGCTCGAACAGGCCCACCAGCAAGGCGATGCGGTTGGCCAGTTGTTCTTCCTGCTGCTTGGCGGCGCGTTCGAGCATGCTGTCCAGCTCGCCGGAGCGTTCACCGCTGGCGATCATGTAGAGCATCATCGGTGGGAAACTGCCGTTGAGTTCCAGGGCCCGGGTCAGGCTGATACCTTCGCGTACCCCCCGGACGATGTCTTTCAGACCAGTACGAATCTTCTGATTGGCCACCACCTCGCTGGCGATGGACAGGGCGTCCAGCAGCGGCACGCCACTGCGCCCGAGAATCGCCAGGGTGCTGACAAAACGCGTGCAGTTGCTGGCCCGGATCAGCCGGCCCAGCAGCGGCAGTTGCAGCACCAGGGCATGCCAGCGCTCGCGGGTGGCGGGGTTGCGGATGGCGGCGCGGGCGGCCAGCACCAGGGCCGCCACCAGCAACAGCAGGAGCAGGCCATAGTCCTGCAGGAAGGCGCTGCTGGCGATCAGGCCCCGGGTCAGCAGCGGCAGTTCCTGGCCACTGTCGATAAACACCTTGACCACATCCGGCACCACGAAGCCCAGCAGGAAGCCGACGATGCTGACGGCCGCCAGCATCAGGATGCTTGGGTAGAGCATGGCCAGCTGGATCTGCTGGCGAGCCGCTTGCCGGGCTTCGGTGTAGTCCGCCAGGTTCAGCAGCACCTGGCCCAGGTGTCCGGAGCGTTCGCCGGCGGCCACCGTGGCCCGGTACAGATCGGGGAAGGCTTTGGGGTAGGCGGCCAGGGCCACCGCCAGGCTATAGCCCTCCAGGACCCGGGAGCGGATGGCCAACAGCATGCTCTTGATCCGCTGTTTCTCGCACTGCGCGGCGACCGCGGCCAGCACTTCTTCCAGGGGCAGGGCGGCCTGGACCAGGGTCGACAGCTGGCGGGTGAGCAAGGCCAGTTCGGCGCTGCTCAAGCCGCCGCCGGACACCTGCAACAGGCCTGTGCCGCGTACACGTTTGTTCTGCGCGGCGCTGAGCTTGAGGACCACCAGCTGGCGCTCGCGCAACAGTTGCCGGGCATGGCGCGGGCTGTCGGCTTCCACCACCCCGGTGGATTTTTTGCCGGCGGCGCACATGGCCAGGTATTCATAGGCGGCCATGATCAGTCCCTCTGGGTCACGCGTAGCAGTTCTTCCAGGCTGGTCTGCCCTTGCAACACCATGGCCTGACCGTCATCGAACAGGCTGGCGCTGTGCGTGCGCGCATGCTCCAGCAGTTGGTGCTCGCCGGCGCCGGTGTGGATCAACTGACGCAAGGTGTCGTCGAACAGCACCAGTTCATAGATGCCCCGGCG
>Ga0194135_10000293_pt1 | contig 28946 bp, 22 predicted proteins | sample LitLau_LLRF_2013_FD_134024 | JGI IMG/M metagenome (GOLD analysis project Ga0194135, IMG submission 134024) | Freshwater sediment microbial communities in response to fracking from North America - Little Laurel Run_MetaG_LLRF_2013 (version 2) | ecosystem: Environmental > Aquatic > Freshwater >... | reverse complement strand
CATATGGCATGCATAATCATAAAACCCCTGGCAATCTGCTGTTTTTAAGACACTATTAAAGTAGCTTCCTATATCTCTGTTTTGTTCCTCTTAAGAAATCGTTCTGTACTTAAAACCGGTTACCCGTATTTTTATTTTCCACAATGCTGGATTCAATACAGCTTTAAGGAAACTCCAAGCTCTAGCTAAGAATGGTCAGTTTACGAGTTTACTGTAAAGTGTGGCCGTTGCGTAACATATGTGCACAGCGTGCAAAACTAGCAAGAAAGAGACAGTAACATAGAAAGATGGAGGGTAGTTTTATAAAAAGAGACGAAGACGAACTAGTGACGATGATCTCATCTTTTCGTTCGTGGTTCTTGTTCTCATCAGTCTCTCTGATCTTGAACATTCCACCAACTTCCAACTGAATTTTGGTTAGGGTTGAGCCTGAGCCCGCACTACAGAAAAAAAGGAATCGAGTTGAAGATTGTTCACCCTTCCTTTACTGCCTTTTTGCCACCAGCGTTTTATGACCATGTTGTCCTTATGATTCTGCTTACACTGAATAGCACATGTCTGGCATTCACATTCGACTCTTCTTGAATAAGCTTAATTCTATTGCGAATACATTGTTGCATGGTTTGCTTTAAAAGGTTGCAGAATGCGATAAGAACTTTTTGATTCAAAAATGCATTGTTTCGTGTGAATTTACAGTTTGAGCTAGCGAAGGATACTTTTACACTCAACAAAAATGGGTGCCAGAACTAGTAAATCAGCGACGATTACAACTACCCCTAAGAAAGGAGAAGTCAACGAAGGAGAAAACCATGTCGGAAATGGAGACACTGGAAAAACTGAAACTAACACCCACATCCTACTAGAGGTATTGCTTGATTCTTTTGTGTAAGAAACCTGGATGCGTTCAAGATATACGGTTTAATATAGTACATTAATGATATCTTATGATATCAAGCAGTACTTAACTTTATCCAGTATAATATTATGAAAGAAAAAGAAATTCCACATTTCATACAGGGCGAATTTCTAGCCACGGGCACGCTACGTCAGCTAATCATTGTTTAGAAATTAACATTCTATAATTAGCTGGATGTCTCAAATATATATTATTACTTTCTAACTGGCGGGTTATATGTGTTTTTTATAATGGTCAGATTCTAACAATGTTTTTTTATGTATAGGGAGCGAAGGATTTGATGAAAGATATTGCTAATGAGGTGGAGGAGAAAATTAATAAGAAAGCAGAGGAGGTGATCCAGGAAGTCGAAAAGGAAGTTAAAGCAGTGACGAACGGAGATTCTTCGCCGGCTACAAATGGAGATGCAACAACCACTACTCCTACGAAAGATGAGGAAAATAAGGATCAGAAGGACAATAAAGTAAAAAAGAAGAAATCTTTCCGAAGATTCAGCTTCTTGAGAAAGGAAAAGAAAGCAAAGGAAGATAAGAAGAAAGACTCTGCTGACGAAGCCAAAGTAGATGAGGTAATTCAATCCAACTCACCTGAGTCAAATAATTTTAATTCCGAATGAATCAGAATTCAAAATTCCACACGTTTCTAATGCTGTGAAACAGCCTATAAGTAGAGTGGGAGTGTGAGAAGTGTAATTGGTAGTATTAGAATTGAGTCAAAAAGGGAAAGGGCAAGAGAAAGTTTTCCATTCTGGTTTTTGATGAAAGCAAAGAGTCAAATTTTACGATTGAAGAAATCTAGGAGTGTGTGAGGAGGAAGTTAGCCGATGCGTGCAAAATGTGTGTAGAATAAGATCATGAGAAAGCTTGTGAACGCGAGGAGCAGCGCCAGTTTGGCTTGTAATGTTTGTATTGAATGACTTGAAGGAGAGCAGATTCCGGTTACTTCCTTGAGTGGAGCATGAAGAGGAAGAAAGAGTAAGGCATGGTTATCGTTATGACAGGAATTTTGAAGGCGAAACGAAGCATCGTCTTCATCATCACATCTGGCTAAACTCAAGACATGGGAATGTCAAATGTTCAGTTTTTTCCTTAAAGGAACTGAGGGAAGAGTTGCATGTAATAGATTGATTATAACAGCTTATTTACCCTTTTATAACTTCGAACTTCCCACAATGCAAGAAAGGCTGAAAGTGAAGTAAAATGTGAATTGAAGCTCACATGAATTATACACCTAGAGATGCTTGATAACTATTTCAATATGCTTCGTTGTAAACGTGCTGGAGGACCGCATCGTAAATTCAAAATTTTGTTAACCTATTATCAAAATATTTTATTTGGCATTCTTTGTCGTTTGAAATCGATAAATTCTGGTAGAGCGGATTGTAGAAGCAGATAAAACATGTTGGTCTGAGAAAATGTCCAGTTTACTTTTAGAGTTTTAGTAAAATGTAGCTCTCTTTCTTATTTTACATTGTCATTGTGCCATAGAAGCTATCCATTTCAAGGAACCATACTATTCATAAGTAATCTTGTACCACTTCTTCCTGGAGAAAAGATTACAGTAATGGTGACAATAATGGGTTCTCACACTATGCCTATGCACTAAATCCTACTTAAGAAGGATTCAACATTTTTGTTCAGGAGGGTGGTAGTAGGAAGAAGATTAGGTTTAAGTGTAGACTGTAAAAAATGGAGATCTTCAGAGGCATTGAATTGGAATGAAAGCTTGGTGCCTTCAACGGAAGGTATTAAGTACCGGTGATGGTAGTTTTTATCGTAACTGCACGTTAAGTATTTTCCCTAGTTAAATAAGAATGAATATTCATTAATCACAATTTTGCTTGGCTGCTCTAGCTATGTGATTTCTTCAACGTTCTAGTTATTTTGTACCATTTGTAAAATCACTTAATTTTAAAAGAGTAAGTATTTCATTTAAATCAGTATTCCACTTGTGTTCATGAACTGTTGATTTATTGAGGTTCTTTTCTTTATTATTTAAAAACGTATTACTGATAGCTAAACCGTACTAGGCAAAGACTCAAGACGAGTCCGTCTCGTCAGTATCAACTATCAAGATGTAACTTGTGAAGTAAATGTAGACGATTAAGTAACTTAATACATTTAACCATTATACAATACCATGTGATGGGGAAGCCATAGTTGATCAAACAATCAACATGTTCGGAAGATAATTCCACGACAGAGGAGAAGCTGGGTAGTTAAATCTAGATCTAGGTGGCTAAAGGATCTAGATTAAGTTATGTTATGTTTGAGCTAGACAGAAGTGTTGAATTTCGAATTACATTTGGTATGTGAAAGACTCATCGTTCATCATCATTTTATTGCAGACAACGGATGCAGATGTTTTTGAACTGATAAAGCTTTGATGCGAAGAATGTTATTTGATACTTATGTAGATAATACTGCCAAGTAAAACTGACTGCAAAATTCTTCTTAATTTTTAAAACAAAAGTGAATTCAAACAATTCTACTCTGAGATGACATGATAGAGAATTCGTATGCACTAAAGAATTATCTAGTTACGTAAATGGTTATTATAAGTACCGCAAAAGACCACTAGTAGCAAATCTGTTGGAGAGAAATCACAACTTCTCTCAATTCTTCTCCTCTTTAATTGTGAGAGGAAAGCACATTTCCCAACACGAAATTAAAATTGAAACGTAGTACATAAGTTATTTCCGTTAGCCAGCCAGCTATTCAGCGTTTCCTGTAAGTTGCTTTTTAAGTCGGTTGTTGGATCAAGTTTTTAAAATGAAAAAGGTATAGAAAATGTGAACGGTCAATCATTTGATAGGAAAAACAAAATCAGATTAGGAATAAGTGAGTTTCTCTGTCCTATGCAGCACTTGACAGGTTATGGTTATCCTGTACCTTCAACATCTTCAGGTCAGAATTTTGTAAGTATTCGTGTTTAGGTCTAGGCGTGGCGGCTTAGTGTTATGCGTAGTAAATAATCACTGACTCATGAATGCTAGTGTATAGAAATGAATGATGGGAAAAATCAAAGCTCATCCCTCTTCTGTACCATTTAAGGTTGTTCTGAGCTTTTTCTGGAAATGTGAACTGTGCATTTGCTATAAGACAACATTTGTAATTCATGTTTATTCTGCATACTTGTAAACAATTTGGGGCTTAATGATGAAGACTGTCTTGTGAAAGGTCGGCCCTTGCTCTGATGATTCTTGAGAAAATGAGTCAACTCAAGATGTTTGAGTATGAATGACTCATTTATTTAAGTGATGGAACTATCAGTCAGTCAGTAAACTTCGACGATGCCTGATTCATGCGAAGGAATGCGATTGGACTGCAGAAATAACAAGTTTATCTTTCGTACAGTAATGGTAAAAGTTATAATTATTTTCATATATGTATTCTTGTATTTGTTGAATACACGGACTTCCTCGGCATACGTACGAGCGACTTCTGTTCTTGCCATACTTTTGCTATCAGCCGTTGTCCGAATGTTTCTAATGCTGGATTACAACTTGTTAGGATATAGTAAGCTAACTGTGATGAAATCAGGATTCGAGAGGTCGATTTGGGATCGAGTGACTGTTTCGCTAATAACTCCTCACTCGTTCTTCTAATTTGGATAAAAGTCATTAGCATATCATGCAGCACAAGCCTCTGCATGTTTTCTTTTTGAGTAGGAAGACAACTCTTGTGAGGTTGAATAGAGATAGGTCTGCTGCGGAATTGATGAAATGACATTCAAAGTAAGCTGTAGGCTGTAGTTGAGATAAGCAAATAAGAGCCAAAGTCGTCAAGAGGTAGTATGAAAGCATCTAGAGTTCAGTAGACAGTAGCTTTTGAAAGATTTTGGAAGGAAGAAGTGCATTATTACCGGTGTTCGGGTGCTCTTACCAAGCTTTATAAGTTGTGATAATTTCACCGAGTTCTCCACAATCATGGATTTTGTAAGAGGTCTCTTTAGTTTCGGGGGAAAGAAGGTAACAAATATACTTAAGACTTTTACGGTTAACACACTAGTACACTTCATATATACACATATATTACTATCCGTTTTTGGATTATGAGAGATCATTTTATTTGCGAAGGAGATTCAGAGGTAACGTACATTAATATTAATGGTTTTTGCGAGTACTTCATAGTCTTGAGTTTTTGTAGTTCTGTACTTCATAGTTTTGAGTAATTGACGTCGAGATTTCATTGTTCGTTAAGTTGACTGAATCGACTGCTCATTAATTCGGAGTGTTTTGTACGCGCATTCGAAAATAAATATCAAACAGTAGAGCTTATCGTGACGTCCATACACCCTGAACCTAAAAGTAACGTGGTATTATTGTCTGACTGTGTCGTGGCGAAAAACTTGATAGTGTGTTAACTGCACTACATCTCAGAGATGCATTTGAGTCTGGTAATTAGATAAAAGTTTGTAAGATGATAGGATGAAAATTATGAGCCCCTAATGGCTGAAGTTTCGATTGTGATTAGAATGACTGCGCTGATTTGACATACACACGTGTGTTATTTGTCAGTTCGAGGGTAGATGATCAATGATGCAGTGATGGAGAGAAGGGTTGTTAGGATATGAATATTGTTGAGAGGTTTCAAGTATCGGAGTGTCTTGGAAGATTAGTGGTAGAAGTAGCGAGATAGTTTATTGAAGCCCAAGTCTCCTTAATTAGCTTTGCCTGGATGCGTTTTAGCATTAGGGTTGGATTGGCTTGCTTCTTTCCGTTTGTTGAAGGGAAAAAGCATTGCTTCAGGCCTTCGGAGCTAAGGGTAAAGTTAAATGTCTGCCAAAGCCTAAGAAGAAACCTCTTGATGGCACTCTCCTGGCTCCATTTTCTATCGAGCAATAGTTCTGTTTTGCCACATAGCTGTTTGAATATGCTGGCCAGTCGGTTGAATCATTCTGTTATACATGTATGTAAAATTAAATGAGGAATTGTTCTGGTGATTCTGTTGGGAGTTAAGGAATTTCGCTATTCAAGTTTTAGTTTTAATGGTAGGTGAAAATTACAGTCGCAGTTTACGAGGAGAAGAAGATTATTATGTCAATTTTGTCTATCGTCGATCCTAACCGACTCAACTCCTAGTCTGGTAGTTGTCATTTTTGTTAGTTTCATAGGATTGTAAAGGAAACGCAAACTTTGTTGGCCTGAGCTTGGGGCTTAATTTTGGCCGATGCGAGTTGGCACACTGACTGACACATCTAGTTCTAATGCCACGGACTGGTACATTGTAGGATAAATAGTAACATAATTGAGTTTTGATTGTATGAATTATTAGCATGTGAGGATGGAAATGGGTTTGCATTTACAGGAGAGCAATTACAGCAAATATGGTAGGAGTGAAAGGATTTTTGATGGATAATCTCCTTGCATGTTCAAAATATCTGTTTGAGGTCTCATTGGCAGTTGTTTGTTAAAATGCGAGCTATCTGATGCATGGAAGTCCAGGGCACATGTTTTACTACCTGCTTTTTGACTAGTGTGGTATGCATTGACAAGACCAGCCGAGGTCAGGGTCAGCTTTCAAGTTGCATTTTGCTTGAGGCGTGAGAGATTTGTGCCGGAAAAATAATGATGATACAATGAGTCGCTCAGTATGTGTGTGTGTGTGTGTGGATTCTATGGATGTTCCTTCACATCACTTCCATTTTCATTCTACTCTGGATTCTAGATGTATTTAGAATTTGTCCAAAGCAGTCAACCTTTGCTTGTAGAAGCTCGGAGGAGGAAAAGAGTGATAGAGGGATTGATACTTGGAGTATGAGGTACTTTTACACTGGTTGCTCAGTGTCATATTCCACCCTCTTGCTTCATCCATGTCACGACAATTTCCCATGAGTCATTCCTATTATCCTGACTCAATTCGGGGATCGGCGATGTCTCTCTGCCCGTGTGCTTACTTCCCATTTCATTGATTTCAAACTCTGCGTTGTGATGTTCTCAATCCTTCAGACGACTCTTCCTCTGAGTCTCAATTACCAGTTAGAAATAGGTTCATTCGTTCCACGTCGTTGCTTAGAAGAGATGTAACAATGGTTTTATCATCACTGTATTTTCAAATATGAATAGTAATCAGTAATATCTGTTGAATGTAATCAACAAACATGCTGTCTTCGGTCAGGATCTTGACATTGGCTGGTTGTGACATTCATTCCTTTCTTGCCCTATCCAAATTGAAGATGAATAAAACTATCAACTTGAAAAAGATGAATGCATTCTATGAATTGTAAATGATTAATTGAAACCTAAATGAATGGGTTAGGGTTTGATAACTTGTGTTGCTTGTGCATTGAATTGGAAAATTTATGATGAACGAAGTGACATGAAAATGAATGGACGTAGGATAGTCTTAACAAATGCAATTGGATCCACTTGATTTGATCAATTTAGATTGAGCATGGAACATTAATGTGTAGAATACACTACTTCTGTTTGTTTCTCCCCTCTTTTACTTGAGTCATTTATTTGTTTAAAAAAATAATATTTGCATTTCATTTCTGCTCTCGAGTTTGGTTAAGAGCACTTACCAATGAAGTGGGTAGCTTCAAGCTTACAAGAAGAGCACACGACTCCAGCGGTTTGTATTGACTGAGACTAGCTCACGAGAGCTTGTTGAGACATTCTTTTGACACATTTAGCTTGTGTCGGGTCCCCTATAAAATTTTGATGATAATTGATGAGGAGATTTGTTGTAATCGATATGATTCCATGAAGTAAGTTCTGTTTCTAATTTCAATCTCTAGAAGAAAGAAGAAGTAAAAGAAGAAGGAAAAGCAGAGGAGGTGAAGAAGGAAGAAGAAGGTGAGAAGGTCGCTAATGTTGAGGAGAAAAAGGATGAAGAAGTAAAGGTGGAGACCACCCCCCAGAAGGAAGAAAAGAAAGCTGAACAAGAAGAGGAAAAGAAAGAAGAGCCCAAACCTTCTGTTCCAGCCGTTGCTCCTGTTGTCTCTGTTGTTGAGAAAGTTGAGGAAGTTTCATCCTCTACCACTACCACCACCGAGTCCAAAACTGAAGAATCCTCTAAGGTAATTGTTAAAGACAGATGTTGAAGAGCTCCATGAGAGAATCATGAATGACTAATGAACTCTGCTTAATTAATGACAGGTTGAGGAAAAGACCGAGGAAACTTCTGTCGAGAAAGTTGAAAGCCTCATGGAGTCTATGAGCAAGATGGAGGTACGTGTTTACTTATCTACTCGTAGTGTTATCTTGATTTGTATCTGGGAATTAAGAAAAGTGAATTTTTCAGATTAAGGAAGTTCAGGAAAGCGTGGTCGAGAAAGTTGAATGTTTGAAGACCGTTGTAAAGGAGATCTCGGAAGAAATCACCGAAACTATTACAAACGGGGTATGATTGAGACACTTTAAAGCAATTTCTACCTGTATTTTGTGTGTTTTTAATAATATAATCATGTTTGTAGGAAACGAACGGACACGCGACCGAGCTCGTTACCGCCGAATGATAAAGTTTCCTCTGCTTCACTTGCAACATTTCCGCTCCGCTATGTTCAATTTGTACTGCTAAACCAACACTCCATCACTTAAATTCCTGCATGAGAAGAAGAGAAACAACTTCGACAAGAAACTCATCATCATAATCTGCTACAAAATCACGGAGGAGTATATCTAAGTTTATATTTAAGATAGTATAAATAATATTATGATTGTATAATTATTCATACAAGTAAGATTACTATGTAGAATTTCGTCTGGATGAATGGATAGTAAGGTTGGAAATTGCGGGGTTTAAGATTCACCAGAAGGTTTTGGGATTGATGTGTACATTGTATATCTTATGATGATATTGCTAGTTTTGTAGCTATTTTAAATCAAATTTTGCCAGTTTTGGTATGGAATGATTGCTGATATCTGATGAAGTTTTGTACTTCTCTATTTCTCTTATCAACTATTTTTTACTATACAATAAGGTAAAGTGTGTTCTCTCATTCTATTCTCAGTTTTTTTTCGTTTTCTTCTGAATTCAAACTTTAGTTAAACTTTCAAATATGAGTGTATGGCAGTAGTTGAAATTCTTTACCAACATGTTTCATATATTATTATTTACTCCTACTAGCTCGTTACAGAATTAGATGGTGATTTCGAACGATTAATATTGATGCTATTCCAATACGAAATTTCAATAAAAATGTTGTGTTAAGGTTTAAGATGACGTTTTTGTTCGTTAATTTTGCATTTATTTTATAGCTCAGGTTTTTGTTTCTAAATGAGTGCAGCGTTTGATAAAATATCAGAACGGGACTTATTTTTGCAATTTTATACGATATTGGGAAAACAAAGAACCTCTAGTTTGTCAGACTGGAGGAGGTACTTAAACGCACACAGCATTCAAGTGTGAACTTCCTAGGTAAATAATCTTGTCTCAGCATTTTAGTGAGGTTCTACCTCTCCTAATTCCCTAATACTACCACACTTAAATTTATCATTCATGTATGTTATAAACTCAAAATTTACAATGCCATGCTAGAAGGAATAGCTTTTTAGTGATAAGAAAAAGAGAAACTAAACTAGGAAAGTGCTCCTTTGGGTTTATTGTTGACCGATCTGCAAGGGAGTTTCTTGATTGTATAGTGTAGCTAAAATTATTTTCTCAAGTACATTTACTAACATTATGGATGTTGATGGATAAGTGCTAAAATTTATACGAACGATTCGCCACAATATCTCCAGAAATGCGAAAAATCTAAAGACCAAGTCATCTTTGTGAAAGGATTTGATATAGTAACTGGTGACGGTAAGTAAAAGTACTGCGTGTAGTTCAAGCTCACTCATCCCTTTGTAGAGGCTGTTAGATTAAAGCATTGTGTATTACAATATTATCTGACGAGTGCTTTTAATAAATTCATGTGGATTTTGCCAAATTCGTGTTTCATGCAGATACCAGCTATTTGCTTCTATGTATTCAACAATGTAGATCCGCTTGATGGATGTCTACAATCGTGTATCACTCGTTTTAAAGCTCTACACATTTTTCTAAATAAACCAGCCAAAATGCACTTAAGACTTCTGTAGTGCAGACTTTCCAACTATCGAATGAAAGGATAGGTAATTTCAGTGCGGACATTCAAAGATAGTTCGTCGTTTCTTTTCGAGGCGTAGTAGAAGTAAAGCAATTCTCCAAGGAAAGCAAATACACTCATCAAGTGTGCAACAATTAGAAAGTAAAACAGAACTTGAATTGTCTGCAGCTCGAGAGATGATGGTTCTCTACTTTCAATATCTCGAGATGCCTTGGGTGAAATATCCCTCTTAGTTTTGTCCAGTAGGCCAAAGTCTCGAAATGTTGGGAAAAGAATATCAAAGTACGATTGGAGTGTGAAATCAATATCTCCTCTCATTGCCCAACCTGTAGGTCCCAACAGGAATGATTCCTTTGATATTCTCAGCAGAGCAAACGGTTGGTTTTTAACCAGTTTCGTGAAAGAAGTAGCAATCATGTACTGAGCTCTGTTTTTTTCCGCTATCAAGCATCCCGACGTCTCAATTGCATGAGTGTAGGCTAAATCGGCAATTGAGAATTGAAGGAGTAATTATCAGTAATTAGCATGATTTTTCAGAACGAAGACAGCAATGCTATTTACATCGAGATTACCTTCTTTGTCGTAAGCTGAAACAGAAACAAGCCCAAGTTCCTTTGCCCTGTCTATTGCGATGCTTTCTAACTCTCCATTTCGACTTGAAATCGTCTGCAAGCAAAAAGATACTTCACACTGTAAAATCTCAAGCAGTGAAAATTATTATTCATTACTGCTATAATTAAATACTTCGTCAATTAGTCCAGTTACACTCCAGGTCTTATGACTGCTCAGTAAGTCTCGAAGTGAGTCGATAGGTTTTTCTCGAGGAGGAAATGTCAGAACTCCAGTTAAAATGTTGCTGTAGCATGAACTTAGCAAAAAGCAGCAAAATAGCCAAAAGCCTAGTCCGATTAAGAAGGAATATTTTTTGGATATTCGATCAATTGGTATAGATCTCTGTAAACTTGGTCCAAGAAAGGAAATCCAAGGGAAATTTGAGGAACCCTTTTCACTGTGAATTCTTCTGCCCAACTTATGGACGATATGTAAAGCTAAAAGACTAATGACAAAGTAAACGAGAGTTGCAAACCAAACATTCGCCTGAAACGGTAATGTCATCAACTTCCACTTTGGAGCATAATCAGGAATCGTACATACGACTGCTCCCAGAAGCAAGAAAAACCCAGGGGAGAATTGGAGATCCTGTGAATGATCAATTATCATCGATTTCAAATTTAGCAATATTTTTTGTGCAGTTTTATGTATATTACTGATTGAAAGCGATCGGCAGAGTAGGCAATCTGGCCGATTCCAAAATCAGCATTTTTTTCTATAACGTGTGAAATAACTCCTTTAAAATCTCCACCAGCATCTGCGTTACTTTTCTCAAATTTTGCATCTCCAGGCTCAAAAAACTCCAATTTTAAACCGAATCTTCTTTGGAACATCTGCGAAGTAAAAGTTAATACTTTAAGATAACACTATTCCGCCTATTACTGAAATACATGTTGTTCAACAAACTGTGATTATTTCCGCATCGAGTCCCTTTAAATTGGGTGGACTTTTTTTGTTCATATCGTCAACGAGTATCATTGGGAGGAGACTTTTACTGGACGTGCAGTACTTCACAGTACCTCCGAGTCGATAATCGTTGATACTCAGCTTCAAGGAGGTGTGCTGTGTTGGCCAGAGTTTACGGTCTAACGAATAAATATTTGGAATGACTGGAGTACCTCCAGGAACCCAGTTGATTGTCCAAGTCATTAGCTATTACGTGCAATTCACAAAGATTTTCACTATTTTCAAACTGATTCCTGTAAACACGAGCTACCTTAATTTAATACAATTCACCTGCAAAACAGTATAGTTGTTTGAAGACTTGGGTGATCGTGTAGGGTCATATCGCTGTATGAGAGTGACATGAGACCCAAGCTCTTTGAGAACTTGTCCAGCTTTATTCATTTCTGGCAACGAGTATGGTAAGTCACTCTTGGAAGTGCTGGCCGTTTCATTTTCATACCAAATTGTAGAATACAACTTGGGTGTCGATACTGTGCGTGTCAAAAGTCGTAGCATTCATAAACAGGCAGAAGTAATGTAAGCTTAAGCGAATTTTAAGTGTAATTACAGTTTGCAATGAATAGAAAACTCCTCCTTTCCTTTTTTAGGATCCCATTGTCCGCCAACATTTTGTAAAGAATCGGGGAATTCGGTGACCTGCATGTACTGAAGGACCAGCAACATACAACTATATTGGAACACTGAGAAAACCCACTAGGCTTAAAAACGAGATTTTGAGTTGTAAAATTGTAATTGAGATCCAAATCCAAACTGAGAGAGTAAGTAGGAAGTCCGATCGAAGCAATCCAATAGACAAGCCAGGCTCTGAAGTACTCGTCATTCACCAAAATCAAGTCACATCGAGGCACCTTTACCAGTAAAATCTCTCGGATCAACCGACTAACAGTTTTATACTCTGGAAACACACAATCAATTAGTAATAGTCAATTAACTTGAAACTTGAAAGTATGATAGCATGATTTATTTTGATAATAATTGTCCGTACTGGCGACATCACTTGCACTGTTGTGATCTTCATCGTCGAACCTTCCCCAAACTGAGACTGAATTGAAGCTCAGCAATTGAAGTGCAACAGCAAAGATGAAAATGTCCATTAACTTCATTTTGATTCTATTACATTGCCAGACCAGACCAGATTTGTTCTTACTCTTCAAAACCTCGACAATCATCTGTCTTTGGAAATTGACATTACCTAACTGCTGGTTTTGTCTAAATGTGTAGTAGCTGTTTCAATGTTGCAAATATGCAACCTCAGGTCTCAGGTGGATCATCAATAATGAAAATCTACCACAATCCCTACCCAACCCAACTGAAGACAATAAGTCATGAATTGGAGTTATGTGGCTGGGTTATTTGCACGCTTACACTACCACAGAAATCCCTGCAAACCAAAATCGGAACAAAGCTGACCATAATTAACTTTACTGCGCAAAATTTCTGTTTATTGTAACTCTCTGACTTTAACATCTTATCAAGACACGCAATTCATTAGCATGGCCAAACTTGAAAAGCACTCCGAATTTTGAGATTACTCTTACACGCTATATATGTTTGTAGATTGACGACCCTTTGTACTTGAATTGCAAGTCCACAGAACAAACAACGATGAACAACCGACTTTGGAAATACTTGTGGCGAGATTAAAAATGTATTCGCATTGATCCACTTGCATTCTGATTGCCCTACGAACACCTTGAACGACTATAAGCACGTGAAATTTCGAACTTCAGATGATAATAATAAGACACAGGAGATGCTTTTCTGATGCTTTTTAGAATTATGTGAATTTATTTGACCAATAATGTGTTTTCATTTTCAACTAATTGTAAGCAGATCAAAAAGATTATGACTTGCATGTTAGGGGGTGAGAATTATTCAAGACTGGAATTTCCATATACGACACAGTTACGATTTAAAAATGTTATACAAGGTTGAGACTGCTTAGAAGCTGAATCCTTCCATATCCATAATAGTTATTAGGCCAAGCCAGAGTTAAAGGCTGGCTGGTGTTGTAGCCTCCACAAGGAGCGATTGTAACGGCTGGATTTTGATAAGCAGCTTTGGTGAGAGCAGAAACAACTTGGTCGTAATTGAGAGCGTTGTTCTTGGAAAGTAGAACTGCAACAGCTCCAGCGACGTAAGGAGATGACATGCTAGTGCCAGATTGTGTGCTTGTACTATTGTCGTCAGTCAACCAAGAAGACAAAATATTGACCCCAGGCCCGGAGACAGTGATTCCAAGTTGTCCCATGATATCGGCTGCAGCTGTAGGTCCTGCACTTGAGAAATACCCGAGCGTGTCATTGCAATCTGTGGCTCCAATTGACATCAGTTGAAGAGGTCTTTGAGGTTCGTCAGCAGGAGAAACGACAGTGGCACAGATTCCACCATTTCCACTGTTTCCAGCAGAGAAGACATTGATGATTCCCATTGTAGCGAGGACCTTCAATGCCCCATTGAAAGTTGTGTCTCCTTGTCCCCCTCCCCAGCTGTTGTTAATGACCCTTGGAACGGTGGTGCAGTTAAGCTTTCCGCTGTCAGGACAGGCAGCCCACTGAAGACATCTCAGCAGTTGAGTATTTCCACAAGACGCTGAGCTGTCGCAGCCTTTGCATGCTATCCATTGGACACCAGGAGCAACGCCAACAGTCTTACCAGCAATAGAACCCATGGTATGAGTACCATGACCATTATCATCGACTGGAGTTGTGTCTGAAGGATTGTAACCGTTGTACCAACCATAGGCAGATCTCCAGTTATCTCTCAGCTCTTGATGGGTGTGTCTCACTCCACTGTCGATTCCAGCGACAACTATACTCTGACCAGTGTAGCCTGCTGCATTTGCTGCACGAGCTCCAATCTTAGTGAGACCCCAAAGACCTCCTTCTTCACAGCCGATGGGTGCAAGACTTCCAATTGGAAGGGGGAGAGGAATTCCAAACTTCCCTGGGCCTGAAACTTTTGAAATTCCTGATACAGTCGAACACAACGCAGAGAGTAATAAGTTGGAGCTCGTGACGTTAGTGCAGACGAGTTGGTTAGATATCCAGAAGAATTCACAAGAAGGTGCGCCCGGAAGAATTCCTCCAAAGATGCTAGTGAAAGGCTTTAAGAGGTAGTTTTTGATGGATTTTGCCACGTTCATAGCTGGATTGGTGATTGTATTGTTGAGGAGTTGGACTAGGGCCATGGGAGCCTTGAGGTCAGGTCGAGTAGCCAGAATGTCCGAGATAGACGGGGACAACGTGAAGACAAGTGTACTTGAGTTGGAGGCATCTTGAGATACAGTGCATCCTCCAGAGGGTAACTGTCCTTTGACTTGTTGCACAGTTAGCAATAAAACTGTCACAACCGCTGCGACTAACAGGGACTTCATAGTTCCAAAGTTACTATTGTCATTGTCTCCTGTTGTATCTGTCTATGTTATATATTTCTGTCAAAGGAATAATCTGCCCTTGAAAGAAGTCAAGTTCAGACTGAAGCAATCCACAAGCTAGTCCCGATATTTAAAGGAGATGAATCTTGCTTTGTCTGATAAGACGAGGACAACAACTTATCAGCAATAATCTTAACCCCCAATGAACTGTTTGCTATCATGCTAATTAAAAACCAGTCCACTAACAAGATGCAAGCCCGTATAAAATTTTATATTCTGTGATTCTGATAGTTTCAGTAAAAACTTTCCTCGTTTGAATTTGATATTTATGTCAATGTGCAACCTAACGAAATGCAAACAAGTTGGAACCCAATAAACCGAGAACCTATCTCAATCCAGAGTTAGCCATTATTGCTGTTAACCTGTGACCTATAGGAATGATGACGCAAGTTAACTAACGCAGAGTACGTATGCACTAATTAAGATCGTTTCATAACGTCGTCGTTGTTTCGTAATTCTTCATGTTTTTCACAATTCAGCACCGAAATGAATGGTATCAATTCCATGCGATTGTCTCCATCAATTCATCGCTGTCATTGGAAAACACATTGCAGTTCAAAATAGCGACTAATAAACTTTTGACTGTTTCTAAATCCCGAATCCTTCAGTCCCTTCTCTGCTATCGCAGTATTCCAAGCATTTGGATTATTAGATGGATGCCACGAACTGCGATTCATGCAACGTGCCATTTGAAGAGGGTATAAAAATTAGAAGACAAAGAAAGTAAAGAAACTTATTATGCCAGGTTTCGAAAGTTGCAAAAAGACGGCGACGAGTGAATGGAGGCGAAGGAAAGCATTTTTGGCTTATTGCAACATTGCATGCATTTACTATGTCTGCTCTTTTGCTGAGTGTGGGAAAAGTCTGTTCTTGTCAGATTCAGCTCATTCCCGGTTACAACAATAATAAAACACTCGACATTTTTTGAAAAATTCCTCTTTTGTTTAAAGCATCAAATTTCTAATTCCTTAGTATCCGTAGTGGAAGAGTTGTTATTAAAAAGGGGTGGGGAAAGTGTTCAGGGAACATCGTGAACGAAATGAGAGCAATTATCCAGCGAGTGACTCAAGCAAGTGTGACAGGTAAAACAGAATCTGAATATTTGCAGGTTTATCTTTGATTCAAAATTGTGCGATTTATCATTTAGAAAGTCTTTCATTTTTTAATTTTGTTTAGTGAACGACGAGTTGGTGAGTAAAATTGGGAAAGGGATTTGTGTTTTGGTCGGGATCTCCAGAGACGACAATGACAAGGATATCGAGTACATGTGAGCTTTTCCGTACGGGTTTTGCAAGTTGAATGTGTGTTTTATATTTTGTGTGTATTTCAAATTCTAGTGTTCGGAAAATTCTAAATGTCAGAATTTGGGATGATGAAAACGGGAAGAGGTGGCAGTACAGCGTTTCACAGCGCAAATATGAGGTATATTTGTCTTGTATTGCTGTGGATCAATTCATTCTTCAACCAATTAGTTCAGAATGTAATAATAACACGGTACTAACGCTGATTATAATTTTGCAGATATTGTGCGTCTCTCAATTCACACTTTACCACGTTCTCAAAGGGAACTCTCCAGATTTCCACAACGCAATGGCATCTTCAGAGTCGAAAGAGTTTTTCGAGAAGTTTGTGAGTAAATTAAAAGCGTCGTATGACAGTAACCTAGTCAAAGGCAAGTTTTCAAATGTTACGTATCGGAAGATATAGTTTAGTTAATTTTTTAAAGGAATCGATCTCATCGATAATTTTACTTGTTTGTAGAAGGCAAGTTCGGAAATTACATGCAAGTACACATTCAAGGCGACGGGCCTGTTACTATTCAATTAGAATCCCCAGCTCAACCTCAGAACCAGCCAGGAAAGAGACCGGAACCTGATCAAAATCAAATGCACGGGTGAATACCTGGACAAGCGTTGTGTTAGAATAATTCCGTTTTGAATTACAATAATATAGTATGCGTTTTATAAATTCGAAGTTTCCTCTTAGTCATTTAACGTATCTTCAGAGTTTAACACTTATCAGGTAAAATCTGACGTGGGATCGAGTTTCACGCATTCGAAAAATCGAAACTTTTAAAAGAATATCAGAAGTAATCAAAATAATAATTATGTTGTCACATAGTCACATTTACAAGTACTTACAACATTGCTAGTTCACTCAAGTACATACTTAACAATCTTCATCATCTTTTCTTTCATTAGTATCGTAATAATTTGTTAAATACATCCATGCTGATGAGTGCCCACGTATTCGAATAAGACAATTGTGTCTGCACTCTCAGTTGCGTTTCAAGCCTGTTTATGTTTATCACGACGCATTGGCCTGAAACTTATGAGTAGCTATTGTCCAATATATTTTAGGGACTGTGAGTATTAGCATTTATGACACTCTTGAAACTCCAGAGATTGTAATCATTAGTCTATTCGCGACGCAAGCATCTGACTGGAAAGAATGGGCTTTGCAAATACAAATGATAACTACCTTGTATGGTCAGAGAAAGTTTTCCCCATTATTCATTATTCCAACTGGAATGTAAACTCACCGAAATCTTTACTGATTCGCATTGACAATAATTTCAGTGTTGGCGATTCGATATAGCGGATGCTGATCTTATTAAAGATGATAAGATTGGAGCTGTGACTACTACTCTTGCTTGATACAATTTTAGATGCAATACAGTTATTCAACAAACTCATCGGTGTAATATTACGAATGATTTTACGGATTTTTCTACATTAGCGATCATAAGCAATCTTGAATCTTTACTGACCGGCATATACATTTAAAACATATAAAGTACTTATACATTTATTGGTAAAAAGTTCTAAGGCTACATAAGAGTAAGCTGACGAGTAACAACTATTCTAATTATAAAGATTTAAAATTTAGTTTCAGTTTACCACTTTACGGACACTACACATAAATGACAAGATACAAAAGTTAATATAGCTAGCTTGTCATATTTAGTTAAACACGACATATTTGTTTCCCGCAAATTGAGCTTGTACTGCTGCAAAATCAAAATCTTCTGGCAACTCAGGGATCGGAGGAGGTTCTTGAGGAAGTTCTGGAATGCCTTCGATTTCCAGTAATCTCAGTTTAATCTCCATATGCAGAAGGATATCCAAATCTTGTTCTGCTTCTTTGCTCACCATTTCTTTTCCTATAACAAATAACAATTGACGGTCAAAATTGAATCTAATAGTAATTTAACTTGCATAAAAACTAAACACGATTTACCTAGTAAAGCGTTAATGCCGTCTGTCCACAGATCGAATGTTTTGTCATCCGGAGCGATGAAGTCAACAGTTGTGGATGTTTCTTTTTCAGTCACAATACTGAATGCGAGTGGAACGTTACCTCCTTTCTTAGACCTAGTTAAAATTACAAATTAAATAGTAGTGAATATATTAAGCAGTACCAGCTTAAGCAAAAAATTATTTTTCGCACTAACTTGGCCTCCTTAATATGCGGACAGTCCTTGCCAGTAACTAGATCTTTTATATCCAGCACGTTGATTTTACTCTGTAATTCCTCTGGCAGAGGAGTAGCCTTTTCGTCACAGTCTCCGTAATGGAAAACTTTGGCATTTGGAGACAATCGACAGAACCAAAATTTATCTTTCGTTCTCGTCAAAACCTATGAGAGTAAAGTCAGTAAGAATTACCTCAGATAAATACTTGATTATAATTCAACTCATAATTAATTTACCAGTGTTTTTGAGGTAAACCTGTTAAATCTAGTTCCGGCAATCAAGTAGTTGATCCGGTTTTGTTTGATTAATTCGATTATTTGTGGCTTGATTTTTTCTCTAAGATCTTGAATAGGTTTGGCTTTAAGCTCCCACTTTTCTCTGTAAGATCTTTCTTCCGTTCTTTGTCTGATGATTTCGTTGTATGACAGCGAGTTTAATAGGCTCTTTAATGATTCAAACGTTTCTGGTAACTTTTCTAAAGCTCTTCGAATCTGATCGCTCACGACGTCAAAAACTTTGTCGAAATCTTCAGCTGCAGCTCTCATTTCTTTCCAGGTTTTTGTTACAGTAAGAGCACAAATGCAGTAAAGCTCTTCAAAAGCCTTGTCCTGGACAAAAAATGCATAGGTACATAAATATGAGTAAATCTATATTCTTGAATTTTTCAATTAAAATTACGTGCTGAAAGAAGAAGGGATAAAATTTCCCTTGCTGGTCAGACGGTGGTTCTCCAATTTTTAAAATTTCACACAAAACATTGACAAGTGCAATTGACGATCTTGCAAAAGGGCATTCATCTCCGGTTGTTCTGCTGGAGCTTTCTAAAACTATTTTACTGTATTCATCTGCGTGGGTTGTTGCCAAATGATACCTATCCATCACAAAGAAATGACATGATCTTGTCAAACCACCCTCGTAATATTTAAACTGCAGTTCTTACATGCAATCTAAAGCCAGTGCTCCTGGTGGAACAACAGCAAAATCCAGGGCTGGAGCCTTTTCATTACTGAATCCGAGTTTTTGATAATCTCTTTGATTTGACGATTTATCTCTTCTGGCATAGTGAGATGGAGTATCAAACGACATAATGGAATAAGTAGCGGATTCTGTTTCAAAAGCAATCTTAAATAGCTCTTTGATTTTATTTTGGGCTTCTTGGTCCTAAACATGCACAATATTTTAGCTCCTTAGCCAGAATTAAAAATAATTTACTCTATTAACCATACCTGTGGTTCAACTGCGGTTAACCTTTTTTCGTCTAAAATATTGAGAAACAAGGTCTGCATAACATAAAGCTCGTGATTGGTTTCGGACGGTCTCTCGCCTGCTTTCCTCACCTATTATTATACTCAAGGTCTTATTACCCACCAGTATGCAACTACCATAAAGTCAACAAGTATAGATTGTAACTTACAACATTTTGCATGATGATATCCCTGTATTTCCTGGACATCAAAGTCGCAGCAAAAGCCTTCCGCTTGTTCGCATCAGCCTTCCCAAACAACGCATTGATAAGAGCCAGTGCGTTTTGTTGCACTTTGGCATCAGCATTTTGCACATGTGTGATTAATACTGGAAGAGTGACCTCCTTGTCAACCTGAGTATATGCTAAGCCTGAGGTGACTGCATTTTCGAGAACCTAGAAGCACAAGTTTTCGAAATCTTAAATATAAATAATAAGACAGTAAAAATGATATAAACTTATAATGAAACTTACCTGCAGCGCTGGACCTAAGGCTTTATTGGAGCAAGACTTGTTAAAGCTGTTGACGTAGCATGTAACACTGTAAAAAAAGATTTTTAAAAATTTAAACCCATTACTTATACGAATCATTAATTTTATTATTATTCGTGTACACTTTAAACTTACTTTGTGACGGCAGCTGAAGAAAATCTGTCCCAAGATGCCTCACTGGACAAGAGCATAATATCTAACAGAGCCTGTAAAGCATAAGCGAACGCGTCTTTATACCAATCGGTAGTTGTGATTTTGTCTCTCTCCAGCAATTCCAGAAGAACATTCAGTCCATTATGACTAACAAAGACATCAGCAACAGTCGGATCTGCAGCATTTTCGGCCAATCTGGCCAACTGGGTCGTGATCGTGGCATCGACATTGCCCTTGAGTACTTCGACAATTTCTCGACTGACTTTCTCTGGCGAAAAGTTAAGACTGACAAGTTTTCCACTAAGTTCCTTCCTAGTCGATTCAGTGACATAATGACTTGGAGGTTCTGAGAACTTGAGGGCGTACTCTGTTGGATCCTTGAAGCTAAACCGTTCGCAAACAATTTCCACCGCATAACTAAGCGGCTTATCATGAGGAAGGAGAACTAGCTCTCCTTTCGTGTCTATAATATCTTTGACAGGTGGAATCACTCCAAACTTGACATCATTTGGATTTGACGAATTCAAAGCACTTTCAGTCTTGAGTGTCATCGTGTGTACCTCAATTCGACGTCCAGACATAATAATAGACAGTTATACCATCAAGATAAGCATTCCTCCTCCAGTATTAATTTTCTGTGAGCAAAGAGAGAAAATATTGATACACAAACAGAACAGGATTTTTAACAGATTGTAATTAAGAAAACTTACTTGGTGTTTGTTGCGTCCGACTGTGAATGAAGTATTTGTTAGGCAAATATACACAAGAGTAGGCGGTGTTTTATTAGTCCTTATAATGAACAATAAATCACGTATTAAGGAGTGTCTGGTGGTGGTGGGGAATCATTAAAAGGAAGTTGGTGGTGTGAAATGTTAAACCACTTGACAGTTTCTCTGACTATAGAGCAGCAGCCTCTTCGTCATATTATTTATTAGTATTATTAGTCACTCTGTCTATTATTCCAATCCTGTGTTTATACTCTGTATACTATTGTGCATGACTGACTATATTCAACTCTTGTACCATGGACAGACTATAGACAGGAGACGAGGACTTGCACAATGCTTTCTGTGCAGACTCTCACAAGAAACACCGTTCAAAATGTACCACGTATAGTACAGAGTAAGTAAGGAGTGCAGAAAACATCTCAAAACCCCAGCTGGAAAGTGAACCTCATCACGTCATAATAAGATTGTACCGGCATCTCAAAATCTCCTCTACTGTAAATGCTACGCTATACTTTATCAATATGCATGAATTCATACCACTCGTTCGTAGCATCATCATGAGATCACATATCTTTGTTCTTCACGCTACGCCGTATGAAAAATCTATTCAGCTGCTTTCTCTTAGAAATAATAAATTATAGTCGAATTATAAATCAGAAATCATAGTCTTACAATAAATAGTTGGTTACAGCTTATACAGTCAACCCAACATGTATTTGTTATTATTCTCCTTGAAATCACAAAAACCAACTACGTAAAGTTTGAAGGCATTAAAAGTAACAACAATAGTAACAGCTAGTGGAAAAATAAAATTCCAAAATTTTAGCAACGAAACATAAACATAAAACAGAAACAATTGTATACTCGAATTTAGTGAGCTATTGAAACTGGTAACAAAAGGTAAATTACTTTTAAACTTGGTGTAAATTAGGTGCTAGAGTAATCCGTGGCTCCTAACAGCAAGAACTTGTGACATTCCACATCTTAAAGCTTATGTCGTTTCACGGAACAGCGTTTCTTCTTAAGTCTTTGTTGCGTCTCAGCGTTCTTCGTCACTCTCTTTGTCGTCGCCTGGCTCATTTTGCGATTATTTGATGACGGTAATGAATCTGCAAGTTCAGTCATTCGTTGTTTCACTTTCGACGCTACTTCTACAGAAGACTCGGTCTACGGATGGTACAAATGTACAAATCACGAGAACGATATATTATTCTTGTTAGATTTATGGAAGGTAATGCTGTTAAGGGTGGTGGACGAGCGTTTAACTTACGTCGTACATTTGGAAGCACTCGTCGCGGAAATGATGGTTACAACTGATTTGAAGAATGGCCAAGACATCGGAAACAACAGACTCAATGCACTTCTCCGTTGTTGACATTGTGACGGGAATTAAGGAAAGAATACAAATGTAATAATAATAATAATATTATAATAATGAGAAATCCCAAAATCCTTTTAAAAATGACTCGATTTTTAATTAATTTCGATCGTGAAAAATCCCAAGATCAATTTGAGCTGAGACGACTTCAAACGACGTACTCGTATTTTGCTTTTCCGCGGTTTTCACTTTTCACTCTTGAACTCTCTTTCCACGATTGAGTGACCGTAACGCCAAACAACGACTCTGGCTCGCTGTGCTTTCTCATACGACACGCTTTCGGGTAGAATGATGTCACGATGCAAGATAATCGTTTTTTACATGAGAACATAAGTAAAATTGTAACACTATTTATTTTTATGCTGTAGGAAGACTGATTGTACAATTGTATGCGAAATATAATTGTAAAAATAATGAAAAACTCTTGAAAAATAATTTAGTTCCTTCGTCCTGCCTTTCTTTTGTTGCCTGTGAACTTTCTCTTGGTAGGATAACCTTTCACCCATCTGTCTCGGTCGGTTTCCCACTTTAATTGTTTTGCGGCGGCTCGATCCTTATTGATAAGTGTATGAGACCCAGCTAAGGTATCCTCTGCGTTTTCTTCTAACATTTCAGCAAACTCTTCTGCAGGAGCGAACATGTCCACATTCTTCGATCTCTTCATCTTCTTTGGCTAAGTTAAGAAACAAATAAAAACATTATTGAGATTCCGTAGCATTTAGAGCCTGGCAGTAAATAACTTACCTTAGGAGGTTTAAGAATGTCATCATCGTCATCAAAGTCTCCATCTCCATCCACTTCGTCCATTTCAAAGGGATCTTCACCATCATCTTCGCCGTCTAAGTCGATGAAATCATCTCCAAAAGAGTCGTTATCGTCAATGTCGCCAATGTCTTCATCTTCATCGGCTTCGTCATCTTCTTCACTGTCATCTGCATCTTCATCCTGCCGTCCTTTCTTTTTCTTCCCTCCTGTAGAACTGATACCAGCTGCAAAGTCAACGGATTCGTTGTCATTGTCAAATTCGTCGTCACTTTCGTCCCCTTTAACTGACTTAAAATAGTTTTTCATCAAATCGTCAAATTCATCATCTCCAACGCTTTCTGTGTCTGAAAGCTCCTCAACGTCCTCTTCCTCTTTTATATTTTTAGATTCTTCCTTTTTCTGTGTGAAATATTTGTAGAAAAACTTTTCTTCGGGTGGAATACTTTCTTCCGAAGCTTGCAGGTAACCTTCTGAGTTTACTGGGATGTTTCGCAATCCTCGAGGTCTGTACTCAGGTCTGTTAGACTTACTTTTTTTAGCATTTCTGTAAACAAATCTTTCCAAAAATCGAGATAAAGTGAAATCTTTTAAGGGATTCCCATCGTATTTAATTGGTTTCTTTGAAATCAATGTCTGAGCAAATAGGGCAACACTAGGATGAAAATGGTGAGCTAATGCCATCAGTTCGTGTGCCATAACCAACTCCGCTCCAGCATAACTTGGATTTCTTGCTTGAGGATTATAACATATAACAATCCTTTTCACATCAGGCTTGATGTCGTCTTCTTCCTTTATGGGGTCTGGAATAGGCTCTTCATTCGTCTTATTCTTTTCTACTAATTCCAGTTCCTCTGCCTTTTTCGGTAAATAAGCAGGAGATAAGAGCTTCGAGCTTTCAGTTATATCATCTTTTTTAGATTGCTTTTCTTTTTTCTTCTTTTTTCTTTCAATAACAACTGGCTCTAACTCTTTATCTCGATCTGGATCTACAAGGCTTATATTTGTTGACTTCATTAGCTTCTGCAAATTTCTGTCATTTTGTTGAGTAACTTCATTTGCCTCTTCCAATTCAACATCAGAATCATTAGTTGCTTCTGTCGACAATTCGTCTTTTTCTAAATTACTAAGATCTCCAACACGTAGTGATCTCGGATGACTTTTAGATACCTCGGATATCAATATTAAAATCGCACAGGCCAAGTTTGGAGGGACTGTTTGGCAAATCTGGAGAAAATAGTGATTAAACACGATTAGAGTACCAGTAAATCAAAGATTTACTTGAAATCAAAATAAATCTATAATACCTGAAGCAGTCGTTTCATAAAACTAGTCACACGATTACCATCAACATCAGCTTTTACCGCTCTGTATATTAAGTTAAGAAATTGTATATTATGGGACGTTGTCAAGAATTCTGGAGCAAGTAATTTTTCATAGAGTACTCGATAAAACCTGAAATCAGAATCCACTTACGATTAGATTAAGCCTAGAGTAAGTTAATTATCGTATAATTACTATACTCATGGATTAAAATACATACCTATCAGCTCCAGCAGGATTGGTAGACACGTTAATTATTTGAAACAAGATGCTAAGAGCCTGAACACCTATGGCGAACTGAGACAATCGAACAATCATGTAAAGCGTGTCTAGGCTCTCAGCAAACTGAAACCCGAATTCCTGTGCAGAAGGAAATGCTCTGTTAATTCCAGTCAGGATGCCACTCATCATCTTGGTATCGATATTGCCCTAAAACAAATGAAACGGAGAATAATATTGATTGTTGAATAGTGGAAAACTTCAATCAACCACGTATACTTACCGTCTTAATACTAGCCTTGAAAAAAGCTAGGTAAACTGTTATAAGTTTATGACCAAGAGACGCATGCTCACCATCCAATTTAATTGAATTTAAAAAGCAAATCCCGTAGTACTGAGCTTTGGTGGAAATATTATTCCTAAACAGAAGTCGTTCTACTTCTTCAACGACTACCTTCTTCATCCTTGTATGCTCTTCCAACAATTTTTGTAAGTAAAATAGCGCTCTTGAACCCATTTTCTTTGCAGGGTCTCCCAGTTTATTTACCAACGTTTGAAGGAGTACCTGCAAATTTATTTTCAAATTAATTCAAGCCTAATCTTGATTATAGAAAAATTAACATGCAAAATGGTAAACATACTTCTTCAAGTTCTGGGTGAGCAACCAAAAGCTGATGAACGATCGACAGTGCTTTTCCCCTTAGCTTTTCAACAGTATCACCAGCCATTTTCTTAAGTGCCTCAACAAAGCTCAAATAAAATGCTTTCAGTTTATCTTCAAATATCCACTTGATTAATTGCTTCTTAGTAGCTGATTGCAGCTGTGGTGCTCGACTTTCAAAAGGAATCAATTTTCTATCAGGAGGAAGGAGGTCTTCGAGAAAAAGCTCTTTCACAGTATCTATTCAGGTTCAAAAAGTGAAGACGTTATTACACACTTCCAAATAAAACTGAACTATTCAATCCAAACAAAAACAAACATAACAATCTCTCTACCTGCTGTGATTAAACACTGTTGTTTTCCTTGTACCTTGACCATTCCTATCAAGTTTTGCAAGTAATTTAAATTGTGAATCGGTGAATCCTGTATCCTAACTATGTATGCAGCCATTTTATCAGGGAGGGTTCCTTTCTTCATCATCTTCTCCATCCAATCAAAGTCAGACTTTTTTCCTGCCGTAGAGTTTGCTACGAAAAACCATAATAAAATTTTATATCCTTTTCAGTCAAGCCAAAGTCGAAAATGTCTTGCTTTTACATTATACTCACAAGCTTTATACGCTTTAATATCCTCAAACAGTAAGTTCTCTGCAGAACTCTTTAGCTTAACTATTTCTTCCTTCCGTAAAAACTTCGTAGGTTTTGCTTCAGTGACTTCGGAATCATTCTTATCCGGAAGTTCCGTGTCATCATCCTCATACCACTTCCCCTCAGTCTTAATGATCATCTTCAACTTTGGAACTTTCGTCGCAGCCATCACGAAGATTTTGGGAACTGAATGAAACAACCCTTCGTCGTCTATTACAGAAGTACTAAGGAATAACAACCCAACTATAATTTGGAACCGTGCACTTATAGGTCAGAAGTCAAGAACTGATCTTTGTTTCGAAATGGAACTGAGTCCCAGGAATCTAATTTTAGGTTTATATTCGAATGGAACAGACGGTGTTTGGATTTCTGGAGTTTGCAGCACGTTGTTCCTGAATTGATTTAAAATCGAGTTTTACCGCGGACGAGCCAAAGATGCACATAGAGTGACGTCACTTTCTGTGCGCTCATCTCAATTGACCCGAGTCTCACATTTCCTCCACTTCAAGATTTCTGCAGAATTGAATCCCTTAGACCACGAGTTAAATTTTAAATATTACATGCGTCAGCGTCATGCGTGCCCTTCTGTCATCAACTTCGTCATCATGACAGTTAAACAGTTAAACGTTTGTGTTCATGACCCGGCACTCTTTTCATCTATCCAATCGGACACTATAAATGGTTTAGACAGGAGCCAAGCCAATTATTACCGTTTGTTCTGAGGAGCAGCCCCAATGCTGGCACGCACGCTAAACAGCGATTAAAATCTTAGCCATTCCTTTTTCTCGTGCTGCTACTACCAAGATCTGGTGCTCTCGTGTATTATGAGTTACGTATAGACAACATTTTAACAATATGCAATTTATACCACTACACAATCGTCAATCCCATGTATATGTAAGTCATAATTCAGAATATCTGTAATATACGATGTGTATAACCGACTTCCTATTCAAATCGAGCAATTATTTTAATTAGATTGGAATAATCACAGCACGAGTGAACCAACTTGCTGTCTATCAGCGAGCATGATGATCGACCATCTAATGAACATTAAAAAGATTGTTATTTTTTCGTCAGTGATTTTTTAATCTCAACTCGCACTGGCCACTCCTTCACTTCTTCTCATTATTATTATTATTACTCATGGCACCAGGTTCCTGTCTTCTCGCAATATGAATGAGTGGATCATCATCATCATTATTTTCACGATAATCATGATGAGATGATGAGAATGAGAATTGGGCGTTTTATTTCCATCATCACTTCTTTCATTTGCATACTGAGGCTAATCAATCGTTCAGAGAAAGTTGCCAGCCAGCAAGAAAACAGCTATCTCTATTTTTCTATTCATATTGTACAATAAAGCGTAACAGGATAATATGACAGTGGTTGAGATAATCTGAAAACCAATTTGCTTAGCTTCAGATGCACAAAACAAAGATTCGGCGTCTTGAAAGAGACTCATGTCTCACTTCGAGAGTAATATGAATCAGTTGTCTCAGATTGTATGTAAAAGTACCGTTTAATTTTAGATTTTAACAAGAACTCTACTCTTTTACTCTTTTTGAAGTTGCGGCCAACGAAACCTTAAAATTTTCGAAAAGTAGACGCACAATAAAGTGACATGAATGATGACATGAGAAAGATGTTGTAAACTGATACAATTATTTTTTCAAGCCTCTAAAGTCACAACATAACTGAACATATTCTGTTTTGGCTTCTCACTCAACTTTAGGTAGAAAAATTTCACGGTGAAATCGGACGCTTGAGACCTTAGCCTGACTCTGTGTGTGTGTGTGTGTAATATAATCTCAAAGTTATTAAGAGAACGCAACCAGCACCAAGCACAAAATTATACCGAGGTTTAAAACTCTCTTGATCTTTTGTAGTAGTAATTCAGTTGTGCCATGTATACTATTTTAATGCATTCCTCAGCCAGCTAAATAACACAGATCATCAAAAATGCTCAAGTTGAAAAGCTTAAAATCACTAACATGTTACAAAGACCAGAGACCTAAAGATAGAATTACTGTTCATTCAACCGACGATGAGTTTGTGAGCCAGCAGCAATAGTGGTTGAAGATAATTGATCAACCAAATAAAATAATGAGGTGAGAGAGATTAAGGGATATCAAGATGATGATTCCCTGGTGAAGAAAACTTACCCAGCGTGGGACCACAGCTTAATTCTGAATGACATATATTGGATGACTTGCACTCACACCCACACTTGACACAAGCACAAAATAAATAATTTAAATTATAACTGCATCTATTGAACGTATCAGCATCGAGGTAATTCGAACTCCAAGATAAATGGAACGGAACATGCAAACTTATGTTGTATGTGTGTGATGCACAAGTCACTTGATATTATTTCTCTTCTCAAGTGAATTTAGGTTTCATATCAAAAAGTGGATTCGCATGAAATGCAGTCAGAATTCAGATTGAATTGCGTACTGAGCTACGACGATGAGTCTCGGAGAGTTTAATCAACATTTTTAAAGTTGCGAAAACTCCTCTCGTATTTAGACTGGCTACCGTTCAAATCTCAAAACTCCTACGAATGAGCAATATTTTCAATCCGATGAGACAACATTAAACTTTCACCACACTACCACAAGCTCAAAGACATGAGATAGATTAGGATTAACAACTATTCAAATCTTCAAATACGAATGAGATATTGGTCATGATATCAGAAACTCTCGCAATTTGAGTTTTTGAGATTAATTCTTTAAACAAATATTCTTGAAACGAAACGAAAGAAGCGAAAGGAAGAAAGAATTTTCCTGTTCAGGGCATTTCAGCGAAAGTTATTAAATTCAGAAGGTGGTGGTGTGGGAAATAAGGCTTCCTTCCGAGTGCATAGACTGAAACATGGACTAGTTTAATT
>Ga0194135_10000292_pt1 | contig 28989 bp, 27 predicted proteins | sample LitLau_LLRF_2013_FD_134024 | JGI IMG/M metagenome (GOLD analysis project Ga0194135, IMG submission 134024) | Freshwater sediment microbial communities in response to fracking from North America - Little Laurel Run_MetaG_LLRF_2013 (version 2) | ecosystem: Environmental > Aquatic > Freshwater >... | reverse complement strand
GTGCTTAGAGTCAAATGGGAAATGTGAGATTTCGCATCTGACAGAACAAATGAGACTCACTCAGGCCAGGTCAGAGGTTTCGCTTGTATGGAAATCCATAAACCCAACGCAAGTTTTAAGTTTTCATAAATCTTTTTAAAAGTACTTAAATAAGAATATTATTTGTAACTGTCGATTATACGTAGCTGTAATAACCTCACACTTCATGAGGTGAAGATCTGGAAGGTCAATACTTACTAATTGTAAGAAAGCTGCAGTTTTGCTCTTGACTTGGTGTAGATTCATGTAGGTGTGCAAGTGTACTGCATGCACAGGTAACGCGTTGTTGGTGTATATAATAGTGTACACTTACAATTGCAATATGCAATATTGTACATGCATGCTGTGATGTTAAGGTAAAAATATGCAAGTGAGTTAAACGCTGCACATCCACAGCATATGAGTAGAACAGTGTTAAACTGTAGTAGTAGTGTTGCCGAAGAAGGAATCTAAAACCACAAAGTTTATCTCTTCATAAGGCAGTCAGTTCTAAGTTGTCTTATGAGAGAGTCAGTCTGAAAGGGAACTTTGAGAATATGTAGAGAGACACTCTGCATTCGGAAGAATCATTTGTGGTAGTCCTCTTGTACAAATAGCCATTTGTTCTGTGCAATATTTCTATCTGCATTGCATTATAGTGATTTTTAGCATTTTATAGTAACCGATTGAGAACAAATTCCGTGTCCTGTTTTACAGCATCCGAATTTCTAAGAATAAAGGCTTTGTCTTAAGCATTGTTGTTTTTGTTGTGATATTTATGGAGCAAAGTGATTAAACTTGGAAGTAATCTTGTCCTTTTCTGTGTTGTGTGTTGAGGCGACTATTGTGCTCTTACTGTTCTTTTTGGACTCTTGAAATATAGTTAACACACTGCATCACAGTAAAATAAAGTGTCCCTGTTCATTTTCATGATTGCAAGAAATCGATTTACGGTGGAAATAAGAACTGCAGCGTTGGATACGCATGTAATGAAATTAATACATCTGTGAAATTCTGAAGTGGACTGTGTGCACCTGTCAGTCTCAATTTGGTCGTTTTACTTCCTCTGCTGATTCTCTGCACGTTATTGCCAGATCACTGATCAGATCTCTCATTTCTTGTCTGATTGAATACATGAATGACTAAATGTGTGTGTGTGCAGAAATGTGAACCGCCTGTTCGTGAAATATGAAGGATTTTTAAAGTTATAAAATGACTTAGCAGGTAAGAGAGACAATTATTGAAATGAGTTGACATTATAGTTGCATGATTTTTAATTGAAAGGATTAACAAGTCCTTTTGGATATCGAGAAAGTCTAGTTGTGATACGTAGGATAGACTCAAAGTCAGTTTTACAAGTGATAGGCATAATCCTTGGACAATTGATGTTTAGTTTGTGTAGGTGTCATTTATTATTATAGACTTTTGAGTGCAAGATACATAAAACAAATCCCTCCTAAGCTTACATACTTTCCATGTCAAACTAATTCTGTTAAATATAATCTCTATTCATTGTAATCAGTTTTAATCAGTTTTAGCTACGAGCGATTATTGTTTTCGAAGATTAACTGCAGCCAGTGCAGAAGCCAGTGCAGAACTGCACCTCATCAAAGAAAAAAGAAGATATGTAATTCTAGCCTGATGCTGCTTCTCTAGATATTTTGAGTGTGGCAGAAAGTAAGAATGCAGTTAATCAATACATTACTAGTTGTAACACAATACATCTTGTTGTGATGACTAAAATTCGAACAGTATTGATCTACATTTCCCTGATAGCATCTCTCTCATTCTATTCTCAGAACGAAAGTTTTTTGATTGATGTGCTTTTATTTTCTGCTCCTCATTGAGTCAAAGAATAATGCAAGCATTTATCATTATCCTCATTCTTGACACTCGTATCTGAAGTACTGAACATAAAATTGACTGTCCATATTCATTCATTGCTAGTTTGATTTGTTGTTTTTAGTTTTACATTATTTGTGCATTAAAAAAAAATAGAGTCACTAATTCATTTGAGCTCTTGAAGACCGTGATAATGGCAGCAGATACGAGGGGAATGGTCGGAACTAGGAAGTTTTCAAAGAATTTAAATGATTGACATCAAATTTTGTGATATCGGTTTCGTGTGATGTGTACGAAGGATATATATGTACTATATATAAGCTGCTATCATATCTTCGATAAGTATAATTTAATCAATCTCACCTCCCGTGTATTGTGCAAAAGGCTGAGGACAAAACTAGACAGGAGCATTATCGTAACCTTGTTTAGATTATGTTTTATTTTCTACTATTGCCTTATCTATCGAGATTAAAATTCTAAATACTTCGAAATAGCCGGAGGTTGGAATGTCTGTATGGTTTTAGCTCATCAGCAGTACTTCAGTTTGTTCGGGGAATGATGGATCTCTGTCCAGTAAATGAACAATTAAAATGAAACTTCAAACCATGCAATGTCTCAAATAAGCCATTATAAATCAAGATAATTGCACCAAACTCACGAATCTTTTTCAAATCAATGATTCCCCCCTGAAAATTCAAGTAATTAAAGAATTGATATAAGTTGGCTGTTTTGAAGAGATCTTGCGTTGAGTATCAACAATTAGAATTCAAAATTTCGAGTAATTGTATCGAAGATACATTTGGACCCTTTAATGCCCTTCCGATTTTCTTATAATTTGGTAGGTGGACTATCAAGAAAAGATTTTGAGTTTACTAATATAGTTAAGCTTGAAAATATGCATGACTATTCGCATAATGAGAATTTCGAAGATTCCGTGAATAGCAGTTTAGTAGAACTGAACATTGCAGACTATCGTGAAAACTGCACTTGTACAATATAAAATGGCGATGTTCACATAACTTTGTAAACGTATAAATGTGTATTCTTCATGTTTGATTTGATCATAGGACACGAGTGTTGTGAATAATTGCAATAATTTCACAATAGAATGAATTGATGGACAGGAATGTTAAAGATAAGGTGAATAGGTAGATTATATACTACTGGTAGATGATGTAGGTTAATAAGGTATGGAAAGTATGGAAGACGACGGGGTTGGATTTTATACACGAGAATAAATTTCAATTCATCCTCATGGTCGATATTATAATAATATTAATATACTTTTGCGTATGGAAGGAACTTGGTTGGTAATGTGTAAGTGTGATCTGATAATGTTCCATGGCAATGATATCACACTCTGACGACTGATGAGAGACATGAATCCATTATCAATCCGACTTTCCATTCCATCATTTCCATCTACCATTCTGTTAGTTAGAGATTGACACTCCCAGCCACCGGTTTGGAATGGGATTGATCATTCATTAACTTGAGAGTATACGAATATTGGTTTTGCAGATTTAAATAACCTTCCTCAGTGCCTCAACTCCAATTAAGGATACTTCATTTGTGCTTCTTAATAAATCATTCAAAATGATGGAAAACGCGTTAGAAGACAGGGACGCAGTTGGAGTTTCTGATGCTGTCCTTCTGGATGATCCTAATGACACGCCAGCTTTCATCGAAAATCTCAGGAAAAGATTCCGAGGTGACTTGATTTATGTAAGTACTCTCTCGTCTTTCTTAAAACTGTTGAAAAATGCTAGAAGCAGCGTGAAATGAACTCATCGGACATCGTCCGATGTACTTGTGCATGAATCTAGCTTGTACTAACTTCGGATAATGAGAAGCATATCCACGTGATTTCATCAACTAATGCTCTTATACGAGATTAAAGGGCATGGAACCAAAACTTCTTCCCTAAAAGGCTTGTGATGGATTAGTCATTCCTAATAATGAAATAAGCTTACTGCATAACTAAATGTACAGTCAAATTTTTGAAAGAATTATTGCCCACGATCCCGTCAGTCTTCTTTATATTATCTTTGTGACTTTGCGAGTGTAAAATCCTGCGTGCAGAGAAGCTGTAACAAACTCTTAGCAAAAGAACATTAGGAAAATTGTATCTTTATCCTTTCCCCATTATCAAACCTAGCTGGTCTAGTGATGTAATAGTATTTTGCAAACGAAAAATGGTCGTATGTAAAGTGTACATTATTTATGCTCCAGAGGATAAAATAGAAGGAAAATACAAGATCGAGTGAGTTTATCTACTTCAGGCTTTATAACTGATAAAGAAGTGAATATATATCTGCATTATTTGCAACCACATATAGGAAATCGTTTGGAGAAAAAACACATGTACACAGAGGAAGGTTGCTAGATAATTTAATTTAAACTAAACCATGAAAATTAAGCAGTTTCCCAGCTGTAGGCAATTCATCCAGGGTAGCATGCGTCAATTTGCGTATATTGCGGTTAACAATTTTACATTATCACAACTCTCAAACTCTCAACCATAATGGAATCAGTTGGGCAATAAAACAATTCAAAAATATTACAACTAATTAGAAAGCTTGGAGACTAAATTTTGACACTGAAATGAAATCACACCGAGGAAATCCGTTAACTTGAGTTTAACACCTGAATGAGTTTTTCAACGCATCAGAGATTGATTTTGACATATCTTATGCTATAAAATTACACAGAAAATAAAGTCTTGCGCCTGTCTTACATTGCTGGGACACTGGATTAATTTTGTACCTCTCAAGAACAAAAGAAGAAATACTAGGTCATGAACGCTATTTATAGGGATACCTTCATATTTATTTTAATAATATACCAAATGTTTTCGATTCCAAATAAGATATCATGGTAGAGAGACAGATTCTTCCGTGTCCGTGTTGCACTTGCTCTGCATCGCTTCTCAGCAAAAAATCATCAAGCTTTCATTCATTAGAATGTATGAGTTTACTTCTGACTTTAATTCACAGAAATGAAAGAAAGAGTAAAGATGATATTCAGAGATAACGTAAAGTGTGACACAATACCTAGACGGACCTGTAGTCAGTGACACGACTTGGGAGTGACTGTAATTGTAATATGAGTGGTGGCAACTGGCAAGGTAGTGGCATGGCACATGTATATTACTGTGTCGAGATAAGACACCAAAAAGTCTCTGATGATGGGGATTTTAATTGGGATTTATCACAATACTCTTCCCTGAGAGAAGGTAACACATTGTATTAAGTGCATAATGAAGTTGTTGGTGTCAACTTTAATGGAAAATGGATTCTGTCCTTGAGGATTCCTCTGTTCTCAATTTAAAGTTTAATCATTCAAATGCTGAGTGAATAGCCATACAGATATGATATACAGAGACAATTCATCATGATAACCACTTATCTATTGCAACGCAACTTTTGTTTGACTGAATGTTAATTACGAGGGCATTAAAACACTTGTTGGTTTGATATGTATCTTTTCGGAGAATGTATGTTTAATGTATTATTTTGGCTAAAAAAATATGCAGGAAGGTCGGAATCTCAGCATATGTGCACTGTATCGTTTAGTATGCCTTAAGCCAACTTATTAATCATAAATATTTTGGGTTTTAAATTTTGCCTGTATTGTGTCAATAGGAATGCAACAAACAAGATTTAGATTGTAAATTAGAAGTTATATTCCTCGTTTTGGGTTGCCCAATCGAATAAAATAAAATATTTGTAAGCACAGGAAGAAAAGCCAATTAAATACATTTACAATTTTTGATCAGCCAGCTTATAATTAGCTCAGTCATGTTTATTATCTCTCGTATATATTGACAGCAAGGAAGAAGATGTATAAATTACGTTTAATCTTCTTAATTATTTGTTTTATAGTGAATGCATGTATAAATACTAATTCAGAAAAATTTGCGTGCTAAAGCGTGTGCAACTATATATAATGTTTCTTTATGAGCTACTTTTTTAAAGTTGCATAACACCACCATCCAATAGGAAGTATATTATAAGTGCATGCGTCTTAAGCTAGTCTTACAACAATCAGGGACTAATTAAAGAAATAAATGGATGTTCAATTGCATCTATCAGAGCAATTATACCAGTTCATGGTTAGCTAAGAGGAAATAAGAATCTGTATCCCCTAATGCGATTTGGTTTTAGGTCAATGATACACACGGAGATTTTAATTTTAATAAGCTACCTATAGTGCAGTTATTATTCATCCACACACCTGGCATTCCTCATAAATAATAGTTTTGATGCTTCATCATATCAGATATCAGCTGCAGTTTGATATTTGTTCACAGAGATATATCAAAACCAACCATGAAATTTACTTTTGAATATGTGCCATCTCATCTCGTAAAATTAAAGTTACAAAAACAAACATGTATTTCATAAGGTTGCTGTTGTTAAATTGGTGTTTTGATTAGAAATAAATTGTTCCGCTATCGAGAGAGTCATCTTCCTCCCGTTTTGAAATTTTGATGCTTTTTTACAGACGTACATCGGACCCGTGCTAATCTCTGTGAATCCATACAAGAACTTGAATATTTACGGGGAGGATAACATTAAGAAGTATGACAAAGTCAACTTCATCGAAGCAGCTCCTCATGTGTAAGTCGACAACAATTCACGGTTAATTACAACTTACAATGCAATTTTTATTTCACACTCACTGCAACTTTCAATAGCTAACTCAGTATTGCTCGTTGCTTATCAAAACTGCATTTAACATGCGATTTAACTACGTACACACACCTGTGTGCATTCTGTTCATCTCTGATAGCAGTAAACATAAGAAATTATCTTTTGTAATTGTGTTAATTCCCATAAATTATTGCTTATGCACTAATTTTGCACATGTCGTTGTTGCGCAAGTCTAAATGAAAATTCAAATGATTTTCCTTAATTCACAAGTAAAGTTTCTTGCAACAAAATAGCTCTCAAAGAATTGCGTAGATTTTGAATTTGCAACAAACCGAATTGCCAGAATATAGGTGGTCATTCCGAATATTCCCAACATTTAGTAAACCGACGTACGTATTTCATAAATAATAAGATATTTACTATTACAAACCCCAAAAAAGTAAAATCGAGCTAGCTAAAGTGATTACTGAACGACTAATTACGGAAAGTAAAAAGGCATCTTGAGTGAATGAACCAAAGTAAAATCGTATTACTACGTCTACCTGCATACTGCAATGAATTACTACCTTGAACGAAACTAGCTACAACTTTGTTACATTCCTATACGTTAACATGTAAACTACACTCCTTCGTTTACAAAACTATTGATGAACGATTCGAATCAACATTTCTTAATAATTAAACTAAATGTTAATGCATTTCAGCTTTGGACTCGCAGACAACGCGTACAAACAACTGCGAGAGGAAAACCGAGATCAATGCATTTTGATATCAGGTAAGCAATCTTAATAAATCTAGACATACCACCACCATCATCATCCTGTTGTTTCTTTTTAAAACTTTATCAAGATCAGCTCTGTCGGCTGTCTAAGTCATTCCCCAAGTCATCACTCACTCAATCATCATTACAAACAAATTACAATAGTTTTATTTTACTTAACATTCCTCGCGAATTACATGAAACAAGTTATAAACTCGCTTTATACAGCAAACTTTCAAATAGTTTGAAGAATACTTTTATAAATCTCATAAACATGTATTTATCAATGTATATAAATATGTTAGCAAGCACATGAACTAATTTGGCGAGTTTTTTTCTTTTAGTGAAGTGATTTATTTATAGCTTGAGAATTTTTCGCATTCCACACTTGTCAATTATGACAATTTGAGAATCAAATTAATCCGCTCTGTGTTATATTGTGCACGGGTTGTATTTTATATGAAATGATGGTATTCACGAGTCATTAAATATGTAGGGGAATCGGGATCAGGAAAAACGGAGGCATCGAAGTGGATCCTCCGTTACATTGCTGCTGCCTCTCGGAACATCGCCTCTGTCGAAACCACAAAAGATAAACTACTGCAGTCAAATCCAGTTCTGGAAGCATTTGGAAATGCTCAAACGAACAGAAATGATAACTCCAGTCGGTTTGGAAAGTACATGGATATCGAGTTTGATTTCCGAGTAAGACAGAATTGAATGCATATACAGTCTGTATGAATTATATTTATTCTCACTAACTCACCTTTCTTGTTTCTCTTTTTATTGATTATATCATTTGTATCTTTACCCAGTCCACTTGCACAGATCTTTGTATACATTATTCCGTGTTTTTACCTTCGCTAGTATAGAAGAATCATAAACCGAGTGTTTAGTTTCTTCCGATCTCACTTCCTGTCATAAACGGACTTCTTGTCTATTCACTACTTTTTAATGATACAAAGATTTCTGTCTTCAATCTTGTTTTAAGCCGTTTTAAGCAGATGTTCTTATGATTCTTGCGGTTTCATCATGAAAGGGAACCAACATTAAAGTACTTGTGTTTGTGAAATCACAGGGAAGTCCCATTGGTGGGCACATCATCAATTACCTCCTTGAAAAATCTCGGGTAGTTTTCCAAGCCAAAGGAGACAGAAACTTCCATATCTTCTACCAGCTTCTCACTGGAGTAGATGACTCTACTTTGAATGCACTTCATCTTCAACGCTCTCCCATCAAATATAACTACCTTAATCAAGTAAACACAAAATATCATGTGTGAAGTCATTGTAAATGGAAATACGTCAAATAAAGCCGTCGGTAAGCTATAAATGGTGGTCGATTTTAACAGGGAGAAGTCAGAATACCCGGCCAAGATGACGCCAAACAGTATGAAACAGTCAAACAGGCCATGGACATTATTGGATTTGAGAATTCAGAGCAAACTGAAATCTTTGAAATCATCGCTGCCATTTTGCACCTTGGACAAATCAGTTTTAAACAGGATGGGAACCATGCAAAGATTCTTAGTCATGACGTCATTAAAATTGCAGCACAGGTAAATATATATAAAAAGTTGATCCTTATGTTAATGTATGAGTGTACAGCAAACGAGTAGAATTTCCATCAGTCTTGCAACTTGGAATGAGAAGGATGATGAGAAATGAATCGATGAAAGAAAGATTAGCGTGGGGAATCATTAAAAGCCTCACAGGGTCAATGGTACCACTTAACATGGGAATAATGTGTGTTTAAGTCAGCGGGTGTACATATAGACACATTATCACATTCACCGATCCACCACCTTTCGATGTTTCTCTCCCATCTGCTTAAGCTCTATGAGAAAACTGATCCCATTTTATCTCCACTATAAGTCAGAATATAAGTTTCTCTAAGTCTCACTCCAACTTTTTTACGCGTTGAAGAATTATTGTCACCTGCTGCATTATCTATAGACCTCAACTTTATATGCGAAGACTATTGCCCTTAAACTAATTTCAGTTAAATATTCAATGGAGCCTTGATGTATTGTTATTATTCATTTCCTTATAGCTCTTGGGATGTTCACCGGAGAAATTGACCAAAGCATTTTTAAACCGCACAATTGAAGCCAGAGGAGAGTTTGTCACATCCCCGTTGACTTACGACAAATGCCTGTATGCTCGAGATGCCTTAGCCAAAGCCATTTATGACCGACTGTTCACGTGGCTCGTGAAGAAGCTCAACGCGTCCCTAGATCCTAATTACGATGGCAAGAAGACTTTAATGGGAATCTTGGACATTTATGGATTCGAGATTTTCGAAAAGAACAGGTATTTACGCGGAACTAGTGTTCTCATTAGCAAGCTCATTATTTGGTTCGATTGGATGCGTGCGATCCTCTGACATTTGATTAGTAAGATATTTCATTTTCTGTTTGAATTGTTTATTATTTAGTTTCGAGCAATTCTGCATTAACTACTGCAACGAGAAACTGCAACAACTGTTCATAGAACTGACTCTAAAATCTGAGCAAGAAGAGTACCGCAAAGAAGGCATTCAATGGGAACACATTGATTACTTCAACAACAAAGTCATTTGCGATTTAATTGAAGAAAAGCACAAAGGTAATAATTTATTAAGTTATAAATAAACAGTTGCAAATTATTATTCGCAATCTTCTTCTTGATGATAGAATCATCATCAGAGTAAGTGAAGGGTAGTTTTCCATTAAACAGTAGACCTACAGGCAAATCTTCTCGTTCATCTCTTCAGCACATGCTGCATTTGATGAAAGTGAAGAATGCACAGAAGTTCGTTCTGCTCATACACATCAGCGAATGCCCAAAATGTTTTTGAAAGTGAATGATGAGGTGTCAGAATTACTCGCTGTGCTGTGTGTACTTCTGTAAAGCTGTTTCAGTTTATGTTACTTGCTTTTCGAAAACGAAAAAGGATACCAAAAAATCATGTTGACTGATATAAGACCACCCAATTAACTTCACAAAGCGAGGCTTTTACAGACGGGAAGCAATAAATAACTCATTCATGATGACTTTCAGGTATCATTGCTGTGATGGATGAGGAATGTTTGAGACCTGGAGATCCAACAGACTTTTCTATGTTGGAAAAGATGGACAAAAGTTTGTCAACTCATCCGCATTTTCTCAGTCACAAACTTGCTTCAACTGCCGTCCGAAAATCCTTAACTAGAGATGTAAGTGGATCTAAATAGCAACAACATTAGCAAAACAAAATATATTCACTTTAAACATCTCTCTCGGCCAATTGCAGGAGTTCCGACTGCGTCATTATGCCGGAGAAGTGACGTACAAAGTTCAAGGTTTCCTGGACAAAAATAATGACCTGCTCTTCCGTGACTTGAGGGAGACTATGACCCAGTCCAACAAACGGATTCTGAAGGTTGGTCGTAGTTGTAGATTTATACTTTCATCACATTCGTTCATCATAGTTTCTCCCTAATTAGTCCATTATGGTTACAATCATTCTAAGCTGTTTTTCACACCTGTCAGTAAATAGCAGGCCACTCAAGCTGAGCAAACAATCTGCAAGCAAACTTTTATTTTTAGGCTTGAGCAAAGAGTCCGTCGTCGTGTAATGTTGGCTCATCTCACATTATAGATCTACCCTAATGAACTCTTCACAGACCATCAGAATATTATTGATTTCATATATGTATCTCACTCTCTCTTACTTAGCAAATGGTGATGCCTGTTAGTCTCCGCATACTCTCTATTCGGCCAGTAATGCTAGAAGAATTGCTGTCAGCAGTGTAGAAATAGCCGAGAGTTGCTTCCTAGAAGCAGCTTTATACGTGGTGATGATGATCATACATAGCAGACTCGTTGTCAGATCAAATTGATGTTTGCTAATCGGGTGTGTGTGGGATGAATTCATTGTGGAACTAAAATGCTTCGACTTGGACAGAGATACTTTTTTGGCCGGAGATATTCATCATCTCTGAGAGGAAATTATTAGTCCTTTTCACTCCCCGTAACAAAATATGGAGAGATGAGAAAGGTGTTTGCATTTATAACAATTATAATATGCGATCAATTGAGAATTCCATCATGCCATTCTATAACTTTGGCTGAGTTATTGGCTTGATTCCAAATCAGCATGAAGGCTTATGATTGCAAGTAGTAAGGAGGCATGCATTATACTAGTATTCCTTATATTAGTTCCTTTACAATTATTAATTGACGCATTAATTAATGGAATTAATTCATCAAAAATCATCCTAGTACGTAAATATACATCTAGTGATTCTGAGATGTTCAATGAATACGGGCGGATGAGCGCATTGTCTATGAAGTGGAAACAATAAGTATCCTGTACACGATACAACTATTTAATGTGGTTTATGTTAATGTATTATCTTAGGGACTCTTTCCTGAGAGTGAACTCTTGCGTAAGAAGAGACCGGACACAGCAGCTACTCAGTTCAAGTCCAGTCTAAACCAACTCATGGAGATTCTTATGTCTAAGGAACCTTCGTATGTGCGATGCATTAAGCCTAATGACTTCAAGAAGTCAGGTAGTAGCTCAGCTTCCATATATAGCAACGGAATGATTTATCCTTCATTTCTTATAAATGATCATTCCATCTTCTCATATGCACAATTTACATGTGAATCCCACAGGCGTGTTCGACCTGGAAATCGTGCACCACCAAGTTCAATACTTGGGATTGATGGAAAACCTTCGTGTCCGACGAGCTGGATTTGCTTACAGGAGGCCATACGAAACTTTTCTTACAAGATACAAGTCTTTATGCCCTCAGACTTGGCCACACTACAAAGGAGATCCTAAGGATGGTGTCAACATTCTTATGCAGCATTTGGGCTACAATGATGACCACTACAGGATGGGAAAGTAAGTTTTCAATTGAACTGCGAGATGAGAATGCGCTGCAAAGAATTGTCAATTTGTCAGTTATTCGCATTATGTATATGTTATTCAATATTCTTCGGTTCTTATGTCAGTTCTTCCTTCCGTAAACTGTCTTGTTGTCTCTGTCTAACATACAACCAGAAATCATTTCAACTGCAATTGTCAAGAGCTGAATTGACATCTCTATTCTTTCATATTTGTTTGTTCGTGTGTCTAATCCTACCACAAATCATTCCATCAAATATCTTTACTATCATTAATAGTTCACTCAAGTTTGAATGTCGACAAATAAGCCATTTTATGAGAAAATGAATCTCCTGTAGACGTGACAGTGAGTAGAATGAATGAACTTATTATTGTATAGAAACCTCAGCATTCTTTTATGACTGTCACTCCTTCTTTGGGAGAAGCTTTTCCACTTTACACGCGAGTCGATTGTTGTAAACCAAATTTAAATACACTGTGAAACAGCAAATTTTGTGACACGTTCTTTCTTCTGGCAATATGTCATGTTTTATGTGACTTTGTGTGATTCTTTGCTTTGCAATGCTGCATGCTGTGATGTGAAGGTCTGATTTAAGACAGAGGTGAGGCTCCTTCGTATTCTTTTATCTTCCAATCCGTCACAGTTTTTATTACTTGTTAACTGGTGATATGATGACCATTATAATTACATTTAGTGTGTATGTGTCAGAGTGTGTCTCATCCTCTTTCCAACTGTCCAAGTTATGGCTAGTCCATGTAATACAATTCTATAGTCACTCAATACTCTTGTTCTAGCGATTCTACATGTGCATTTTAATGATTGCAAAATCTCTCCACTTGCACTTAAGCCTCAAATGTCTTTCTGTAGTCGTAGTTGTAGTGTGTAGTAGTCTTACATAGAAATCGGTTCCTTTAATAAAATTCCTATATGACTTCTATTTCAGTACAAAAATCTTCATTCGTCATGCCCAAACATTATTTGCCATCGAAGATGCCTTCCAAGAGAGAAAGAAACAGTTGGTATCGAAGATCAAGGCCATATGGCGTGGACGTCGTCAAAGAAAAGCTTATCTTAAGATGCGTGAGCAGGTTATCTTTGTGCAGAAATATGCCAAGAGGTTCCTCGCGGTTCTTGCGTACAAGAAGAGGAAATGGGCTGCCAATGTTATTCGAGAGTAAGTTGAAAATTGATTCTTTACCTGAATGCATCTCAGTGAGTGAGTGAGTAGCCTGATGAACATAATGAATGAACTATTACGATTCAAAATACTACTATAAAGTAGATATGAGATGGAGTTATAAGATTTTTAAACGGCTTTCATATATATATATTCAATTATCTCATCATAGTAGGAATGCATAACCTACAAAGTGAACTCCAACCCGGAATTTATGATCCTTGAATCGCATACTATTATTGCTTTTGTGTGCAGACAAATTAGCAGAATAAATAATTACCCAACAACGTATTATTTGCTACTCTTGAATGGGTTTCAACTTGGCAGAAATGCCAAACTAGCTACGCGTTTTATGATTTCTCTCTATTTTCTTACTCTGCGTTGTCTGTATTTAATAACACTACCTGACATAATAATGGGAGTCAAGTTCAAGAGTTTGATCTTTCCTTAGGGCTCTTTTGGTCGTTGTTCAATAATGTACCATGTAGCCATGTAGTCCATGTATAGTTAGTGCATAATGCTACTCAAAGTGACTCAAGATTAACAATTTGAAAATTGGGTTTTACTTGAACCAAGTGCAGAGATGAAAACGAGATAACTTTTCAGTGATATTGTATACAATGTTTGTTACTCTGTGTTTTCAGGTTTGTCAAAGGATTCATGCACAGGAACCAAGATGTTAGTGAAGCTAACGCCAAATTCCTCAAGTTTGTTCGTTACCGTTTCCTCGGCCATTTGAGTAAGAACTTGCCCAACGTGATTCTTCGACATGATCGTCTCTGGCCTGATGCTCCACCAGCTGCTGCTCAAGTAATTTCAAAATGATAATTTTAAGCATATTATTCGAGGGCTGTAAAAATTAATGACGCGATTAATCTTCTTTAATAATCGGTTTAGTACTTTGCAGCTAAATGAGCACTTTGTTAAAATAATGCATCATCATTTTTATCATTCACAGGCATCGCAGCTTCTTTGCAAGATTCACCGAAGATTAGTTGTTCGAAAGTATGTTCGATCATTGAGTGCGGAACGAAAGCGACAGTTGGAAATGAAGTTTTTGGCTCATGAATTATTTAAAGGTTTTTCATTAAACTAACAAACTCACAATTTTCACAAATCACAATTTAACTCATTCAATTGTTGTTGTTATCAGGAAAGAAATGCAGTTACGAAGGATCTGTGAAGAACTACTTCGTGGATTATCGACCGGATGACTTGAAGTCCAGAATCAACGTGATTGAAATGAATGTTAGAAATGCCGGGGAGAAAATTATGGTAAGTGCTTCAACGTTAGAATGAAGCTAAACGTATGAGAAGGAATTAATGCTTTTTTCACGGTTAACTAAATTGAGGAAAATTGAATTTGCAGTACTGCACATCTGTCACGAAGTACGACAGACATGGATACAAACCTCGAGAAAGGATTTTAACCTTGTCCAGCCAAGCATTGTACCTTCATGACGCTAAGGATATGAAACAGAAGCATAAAATACTCTTGAAAGACCTCTCTGGTATGACTATTACCAACATGGGAGACAATTTGCTTCTTATTCGTCTTCCACCAGAACAGAAACAACTTAAGGCAAGTTCAGTAAACAAATGAATGTGCAGTATAGTAAATGATAACTACTCAAGAACAAGTTGTTAATCGAACTATATACGCTGCTTTTTTTAGGGTGACTTAATCGTCAATTGTCCACATGTTATTGAAGCAGTGACTAAGATAATTGACACTGCTGCTCAAAATAAATCTTTGTTGAGTATTGTTCCACCGGGAGAGTAAGTTTTGGACTCGCAATTACTTCAAATAAAACGAAAACTGGTTATAGATTTATTATGTGTTTTCTGCAAAATAGAATTCAACACACCATGAACGGTGGAAAGAAAGGAATGATTGAAATCAAGAAGAGTGACTCCGAGAACATGGGTATTACCAAGAAAAACGGCCACTTAATTGTCGTAAGTCTACAAATAAATTGTTCTTCAACGAAACATATATATATACAACGGAAAGACTTCAATATTATGTTTTTTGAACTAGTTGACTTCGTGCTAAACTTGCAAACAGAACGGAAGAATCATTATATGTGCCACAAGCATAATAAAGGACGGATAAGCTCCATATAATTACTTGTACTCCTTTAGAATGTTTTTATCCCAAACGAATTCGTGATAATCTTCTAATCAGTTCTATTAGTTTTAGTATTACTCATAGTTTTTCAGCCTGTCTTGGTAAATATTATTAATAGTTGTAATATCTTTTTGGTGTTTTATGGCTCACTTCAATCCAAAAATGCAGTGTCAACGATGAAAACGTAGCACAAGACTTACGAAAAATATTCCTTCCATATAGTTATTTGTGTAGCCTATCTATCAACTGATTCGAATGTCTTTAAACTTACACTTTCCTCCTGTAATCTTTATTTATTACACAATGTGTATAAAACCATAATAAAATGTTTCTAGAGATCAACTGTATAGAGATGTATTTAACATTTATGCTATAATCATTAAAAGGGAAATTCTTTGATTGTGGGTCACTGTCTAGGCCCATAACGTTGCATTCAAAGTAAACAACATGAAGTTTCAAATTACATTTCAATCATCTTTAAGCATATTTTCCAGCATCATAATCCTTACCCTGATCTGTTGTCTTTGCTGGTACCTGGAGGATTTAGAATTAAAGCCATCCAAGTTTGCATTTAACTTACAATTAGTGCATTCAACGAAGAGTCTTATTAGGATATCAAATATTATTATCATTAAATATTTTATGATATATGTTCTTGCACAGTATGAAGCTTATTATTACATTTCGTCTACATTGCAAATCTATTATGCTCTCACTCAGTCATTTTTCATTTCGTCTCATACTGATGATGAATTTGTTGTCGATTCGCTAGCGATGCAAATTCCAAACTGCATTCACGCCAAATGGATGTGCTTTATGATACAATTGACTCTGTAGCATTTAGTTTCATTTCTAAATTAGACAAGAAACAAAGCAAAACGTTCATCTACAAGAATCTACCATTCGAAATAAAAGAAGTAGTCTCTGATGCATATTAATTCTTCAAAATGAAGACTCTATTTCTAGTGAGAATAGTTTTGGGTGTGGTCTTGCTCAGTAGTTGTGTGGGTAAAAACAGAAGACGTGAAAAGGGTTCTTGGAGTCATCAACAGATCGGAAATTTTTCTTCTACAGCAGTGTTTGCTTTTGAAGATGTCAATGAGACATATGAAGACGTCAATCGTACAAAAAGGCATTACAATCAGCATCGACAGCACGCAGGTATTACAAAGTGTCTAATCTTAATACTGACGATGAATGATTCTGACAGCGACTGGTGCCTGAATAATCTCACAATACCCCAGAAAACTTCCAATTCCCTATATATCACGACTTTGAAAAATCTTACTATAAAATATTGAATTTTTCAGAGTGTGGTTTCAAATGTGGAGATGGAACTTGCATCAAGAGCAATCTGAGGTAGAAATTCAATGAGATAATCTGTGTGTAATTATTAACGGGAATTTCTGTAATGTGTGACTCTGTGCAAATAATCTAACTAGCAATGAAGAAACCCATTTCTGGTTATAATGTAGATGTGACGACTATGTTGATTGCATTGATGTCTCGGATGAAACAGATTGCAAATGTGTCGACCGAATCGGAGCAAAAAAGATCTGCGATGGATTTGAGGTAAGTTGAATCTGAGAGTGAAATTATTTTGAAAGCTCTTGATTGGAAAGGATGTAAATGTGACTAATGTATTTCCCAGGATTGTCCTCTCGGTGAAGACGAGAAAGGATGTGGATTCGGTAAAAAATGATTATTAATAATTCTAAAATCATATATAGCTTTTTCTTAAATCAGTTCGCCTCCCCCTGCTTTCATTTTAACTGTGCAAAACTTTATTTTAGGCTGTGGTGAAGGGAAATTGAGCTGTTCGGATGGAAAAACAGGACTCAGCAGTACAAACTGCATCAATCTTTCTCAGAAATGTGATGGTATGCATTTGCCTATTGTAATATCAGTTTCACATGACACTTACAATGCTGATGTTGCAAATAAATGGTCAATTTATACCACAGGGCATATTGACTGTCCAAACTCAAAAGACGAGAAAGACTGCTGGCGTCTAACAAGCTTTGACCTTAAAGTAACTGAATCTTGTGCTAATTTTGATGACTTTTCAAATATGACTAATGTAAACTGTGAGGTATAACTTTGTAGGTACGTGGAATTCTTCCAGAAGGAACTCTACAGAAAAATATAGGAGGAGAATGGCACACAATTTGCGCTTCATCTGGTGCTGCTGAAGCACGTTGGTTGCAGAAATATAGTAAAAAGACTTGTGAGATTATCATCGGCCAGATAGACGAGTATGTGCTCTTATATGTCGGTTTATGCTCTTTTACTTTGGTAGAGCAATTATAGTAATGCTCAAACGTTAAATTTAGGGAGCCGAAGATTATCCTTACGAAAGCAAGTAGTCTCGTAATGAGTGTGGAACTCTTGGAAGTCGAACCCCTGGTCTTTACAAAGTTTTCAGAAAGTGAAAATAAATTTACTTCAGTCAGTACATGCAGCAGTGGCTTGGTTTACAATGTAATCTATATTCAACTTTCATTGTTGTGAAATTTGCCAAATTCGTTTTTGCAACGAATGCAAATTAAAATGGTCTGTATAGGTCGAATGTCCGGAGCCTAAATGTGGATACCCTGCTAGCAAATATGACTCTCATGCAACGCAGACTCATAGGCACACAAGGGGTGATTTGAAGAGGAATTGAAAAGGATTCAGGTTAGTTCTGTATTTGTAAAATGGTTTTTTGTGCAGGCTTAACAGCAAAGATAGTTGGAGGCTACGACAGCGTCCATGGGGGCTGGCCGTTTATTGTTGGCATCTTTCGAAATGGAACTTTTCATTGCGGAGCTTCAATTATCAATAAACACTGGATTCTGACTGCTGCTCACTGCACCCACGGATATGAAAAGTATGTCTTCGAAGCTCAAGCTGGAATGACTAGAAGGTACTTTCAAATTTATATTTTATTGGCAGATGACAAAGCAATTATAATAACCTCCCTTGTATGTGAGTTTTGATGTGAATTTAAATTTCAGAAACTCTTGGTCTCCCCACGAGCACACGAGAACTGTGAAACGGATTTTTGTCCATGAGCGATATGACTCCAAAATATTTCTACATGATATTGCGTACAAATTATAAAGCTACAATTATTATGCACCATTTTTCGGAATTTCACACATGTCGGGTTGTTGTACAGATTAATGGAAGTTTCTGAGCCATTCTACTTGAGCAAATGGGTCACTCCAGCCTGTTTTCCAAGCGATAAGTCTCTGGATCCAACAGGCTCGGAAACGTGTAAGGTTGTTGGATGGGGAGATCTCTCTGAGGAAGGAGAGGGGCCGGACAATTTGCAAGGAATTTTCACATTATCAGAAAAAACCTAATAATTCATTGATAATTTACATGGCATCGTATTATTATTTTATTTTTCTTTTGTAAAACTTTTAGAAGTGGATCTTCCTATTCTTAAGAAGTGTATGGAGACATTTACGAAAGACTCCTATCAGATTTGCGCTGGCGTTATGGAAGGCAAGCTAACTAACGAGCTTTTAACCTCCTCTTTGTATTTAAAAACTTTATTTATTCCTGATTGTCGTTTTGTGTCGCTGATTAGGAGGAAAGGATGCGTGTCAAGGAGATTCGGGTACAGTAATTCGCCACCTTTAATTTTTTAAACACCACCTCCTTCCCACCTCCTTACTCACCATTCCATTTCTAAATCTTAAAAGTTTGAAAGTTAGCATCCAATAACTCGTTTTGTAATCACAGGAGGACCTTTAATATGCGAGGATAGCATAGGACGCCACGTTGTTAACGGATTAGTCAGCTTTGGGTAAGTTCTTTTCTTCCTATTATGATAGAAACATGAATTTTAGTCCGACCGTTCTATTGGTTCGTAGACGTGGCTGTGCTCGACCTAATCAAGCTGGAGTTTACACTAGGATCTCGGCATACTTTTCCTGGATAGAATCTATCATTTCTGGGCGTACGTTAATTGTAAATAGGTAACAGGCAAAGGTTTTTTTAAAAAAATGTATGCTATTTCTCTTCTATACAGAGAGCCACTTATCCCCACCAAAACCGAGAGAGTGTTCATCAAAATGTTTCAGAGCTGGTGGGGAATGTATGCTGGACAAATTCGTATGTAATCAAGAAGTTGATTGCTTAGGCCAGGATGATGAGCTAGACTGCAACTACGTTGGAAAAGGAAGAGCCTACGATGACGATGAACCTGGGGAATCCGCATATGACCATATTCGAAGTGCTTCTCATGTGACTGAAGAGCACACACATGAATATGGCTCAGCCAAACTTTGCGGACCTTCAGAGTTCCAGTGCAAAACGTAAGTTGCACACAATTTGATCTGAATTGGTCGAAGGTTTGATATTCTTATGACCACTGAGAATTTACATGTTTGACGCAGAACTCTAAGCTGTATTCCACTACATTTAAAATGCGATGGCAAGTTCGACTGTACAGACTCAACTGATGAGAAACAATGCGAATGTGGTGACATTATTGAGAATGCTTATCCACAATACAAATGCGATGGACTTCACCATTGTTTAGACGGGTATGCCATAAAAAATTGTACATCTATAGTATACATTGAAAATTCTTATAAAAATCAAACACTTCAACTCTAGTTCTGATGAAAACGACTGTCACTCCAAGATATGCAACGGAACTAAAGGTCTAGTAAGGTGTGCAAAGTCCGATCAATGCATTCGGTAAGTACATGCATATGGTGTATGGGCAAAAATTGCAGCTTATTACATGAATTAGGATTGAGACTTTTTCTATCTAACAGAGTTTCTCGTTGGTGCGATGGAACTCCTCATTGTCTATACGGAGAAGATGAGGCCGACTGCGGTGAGAAATTAAACATAACATAGATCTCTACATCACTTCGATTTTGATGATTCTCAGGAACGCTATATAAAAATTCATAATTTCCAGTTCGCATCATGAAATCAAAAAACAAATTGCCAGGTGAAGGATTCTTGAATGACAAAGTCTCAAGAGGGCTACAGTCAGGTATTTCGAGAATGACTTGAATTCTCAGACTCTCATATGGAGTAGTATATTTAAAGTGCAGCATTGGTTTTACTTTCTCTATAGGTTACGTTGTCATCAGGCAAAGTAGTTTGAAATGGAGTGTAGCTTGTGAAGAGGAATTTGGGGATAACATGGGAGATGTAGTATGTCCTTATTTAGGAATGAGGTACACAAATATTGAAAATGTCTTGAAGTGTCTTTGAGTGTCCTTGCATTTAACTTGGTATGTTTCCAGACTTCCCCAAGGTACACGACCAGTTACTCGTCATCGGACTACGAGAGATGCTTCGTGTAAACAAGTGAAAGCTCAGTGTGGAGAACCCGAATGTGGAGTTGTCAAATTGTATTCAATGGCTCAAAGTCGACCTCCAGCACATTACTTGGGGTCTCTCCCTTGGTTAGTAGTTGTGCTGGTCGAGGGAAGTCCGGTATGCCCTGGAACTTTAGTCAGCAAACATTGGATACTTGTCTTTGCTTCTTGCATCGATTCCAATGTTAGGTAACTTGATTTGTAAATTGGAATTGGTTCCTCTTTAATAACTAACCAACTTTGACTGTCGCATGTTGCTTACACTTGTGAAGATCAACGGCGAATGAGTATATTTCGGTGATGGCCGGATTCTCAGAAACAACTACGATGGTTATGGGACCAATGGAACAAACGAGACGAGTTAATTCGTTAGTTAGGTTTGACAAGGAATTTATTCTTCTTCGAGTGGAAACTCCGTTTGTCATCGATCACCTTGCCAATCCTATCTGCATTGATGTGGGGTACGTATTCTGACCACAATGACTACCAAGTTCATTTATTGCATTGCTTAATATCTCTCTGGTCATCCTACAGGTCCCATGTTAATCAAGCTTACTGCATTATGGTTAAGTCTTCAGATCGCCATGAAGCAATTAACGAAGTTCCAGTCTCAGTAGACTCCAGTTGTGAGAAGGAAGATTACAATTGCATTTTAGTCGAAGACAGGAAGGAATGCCATGTATGAATGTGTTTTCAGGCGTTTGGTGTCGAGCTAACGTTAAGAGTAACTAAATAATGATTTTTTTCAGAATGCCGAAGGATCGTTTGTATTTTGTACCGGGGGTACTTCTTGGTTCTTTCTTGGTTATGTCAGCTCTTTAGGACTGTCAAAATGTTCATCGCATGGACGCATTCAACTGCTGAATCCTTTCTACGGAAGTGGAGGAACTGAAGCTAAAGGACACTTGAACAGACCTCCGTCATCAATAGTCAAGGCACCAGGATGCACGGGAACAAGATGTACTTATGGCAATTGTGTGGCCAACCCGTATGTCTGTGATGGTAAGAATTTGAAGTCATTACAAGGCCAAGGTTACTTCTACGACCTTGGACTTCTACTCTTCTACTGCCCATTAACATCTGTTTGTACACAGGAATAGCTCATTGTGCAGACAACTTGGATGAACGGCGTTGTCAAAGACATTATCAAGTTCTTCGAAGTACTGACAAATATTTTTTTTAAATACGAAAATTTTGACAATAATTTGTAAAGATAACGGTTTTTTTAATTTTTAGCTTATGACGAGTCTACAGATACTCCTAACTACGGACTGTCTTCAAACGGAACGTGTCCGGAGGGACATTTCATGTGCAAAATGACTCTAAACTGCATTCCGGTGCGTACAAAAACTTGACTTGATAACTTAACGCAGTCATTGATTTCTTTCTATCCAGATCTCGGCATTCTGCGATGGCATATATGACTGTGGTTACGACGACTACACAGACGAACCCGAGAATGAAGACGACTGCTCATGCAGACGTTACTTGGAATTAGCAGCCCCTGAAAGAATCTGTGATGATATGGGAAAGGAACATTGTCCTGATCGCAGTGACGAGCGTTACTGCCCTTGTACTTCTCGTTCATTTGCATGTGACGTGAGGTAAGCTAAAAGCCACAAGAATTTCAGTCTGTATGAATATCATACATAAAAGATGTAACTGAGTAATTTTCGGCGTTATAATTGCTAGCTCTTCTGGTATGCCGTCAAAATGTATTCACCAGAACCTCGTCTGTGACTATGTGGAAGACTGTCCTAATGGGGCAGACGAGAACAATTGCATTGCTGTATCCAGCAGTTTAGATACAGTTATGATGGACAGGTAATAATTATCTTTAAACATATTGCTTCACTCGTTCTCTGAAATTCATTGAAGAATTTTGTTTGTTTTTCCATTCAGAAGTAAAGAGGAACTTGAAGGTTATGTCCTAGTCCGTGTGAAAGGTTCATGGCATCCTTACTGCAGTAATGAGTGGTCCTTTGACTTGGCTATACATGTTTGCAAGCGATTAGGATTTGAAACCTTGAGGCAGTTCAAAACAGTCGAACTAGACGAAATACAGTCGATCAAAGATCCTGAAAATTCGTATGGGGAATACACTGATGGATATCTAGAACCTCTTCTACTTGGACTTCCGAATGGTGTCAACCATTTCAGTGATGCAGGTCCAATTGAAGATGCCGTCTCAAAAGTCCCCACAGATGAGGAATTCGACTACAAGTGTACTATTGGACTCGTTACGTGTTTCAAAACTTCCACTTAATCCTTAGGAACTCTAAATATGCATTATCACTTTGTGATCATACTAAGGCACTTTCAAAGTAATAGTTTAATAATTATTCTCGCAGAGCAGTTTATATAAGCTACCTAAATCGATACTTAACTTGATTGCATAAACAGATTTATCGCACACTTTGCAACCTTTCGTGCAGTTGCGTAATTTAATTAAATACTCTTGATCCTTAATTCCGTTAAATTGACAATAATTGTTAGATTAACATTGTGTACTCAAGTCTTTACATGCAAATCTACCTTCATTTCTTGAGAATTGCTTGACAATTGCATTAAACTTAAACCCAACAGGTTGAACAACTATATCAATACAATCAAATTTAATTTACTGCAGGAATTTGAGTAAGTCCAGCGTTTTACTCAAGGCCACAGTTTGTTCGGAATACACTTTGTGCAGCTTTGGTACAACCTCATCTATTCGCCAGTAGAGATTTATACTTTCTCTTTCAAAATGCTTTGTCATCAGCATATTCGTTTTGGGAAAATCCAGCTATTTCTAAGCAAATTATGTTTCTCACTTCCTTTGGAGTGGAATTCAAAATCTCAGAGGCTTCAAGTTGTCCCATTCAGGAAAACTTTGTTCTGGTCGTTGCTTATTCTATCGACATGTCTGTACATCTCTCGTGTATTGCTCACATCACGCGTAATGTATCAACTTTACCATCCTGAGTTCCAACGACGCCACAATCACCTTCCGTACACCAAACACCAAGCCCTCAACATGGCCATAGGAGTCTTCATATTCTGCTGCATGCAAGTAGCAAATACATCTCAGAGGCAGACAGTTTGTCAATTCATTAACTCTCTAGTGGATTTTGAGCTCCGTTATTACAAGGGTGTGTGAAAATTTTTATTACAAATAATATCCTAAAAAGGTTTGCATTAATAAGTGTTGATTAATATCATTCCATTTCGCTTTTAAGAATTCGGAGCCAGCATTTCAGAGAGTCTCTTGGCCAAGTGGCTCATAGCCGTTGGCTGTGTCAGTTCAATCAGTTGTCCTGTGTGTATGACACTGCTCATGTATTTAATGCCTTGCATTCCTCCTTTGTATGGATCTCTCGTGTTAGATTGTCCTAATTATCAACCAACAGCTACAGAAATGTTTCTTTTGATTATTGTGGAATTTTTCACCGATCTATTTGCCTGGACCTGTGGCATGTGGATCGTTTTTATTAGCTTTTTCACTGGAATCATATGCCTAAAATTTTTCGTCGACATGACTAAAGAGTAAGAATATCAGAATATGATGAAATGATGAGGTGTTTCTGGTCTCTTGGCAAGATATTCTTGATACTTTCAGAGTTTGCTTCTCTCGCCTGAGCTTCAGAATGTTTAGAGAAATTAAGCAGTTGGAAATTCTATTCAATAGCGTTCATCAACACACCATCCTACCGTTGTTTCTTGTTGCTGCCATGATTTGTCCAGCTATCAGTATATTCTTGTGTGTTGGGTTCCACAACGAAATGCCTATTCCTTTATTGGGGTTCTTAGGACTGGTCACCTTTGATGGAATGTTTGTCATTCTCTTTTACCTCTTTGGATATGCTGGCAGAATCTATGGAAGGTCTAGAAATATAATTGAAGCATGGAGACACAACAGGAAAACGCAGACAGATAAACTTGCAAAGAGATACTTGAAGGCATTAATCCCGATTAAAATACGGTTCGGGGCAACTAACTTTATGGATCAATCTACTTGTCTAGTTTGCGTTCAGTTCACAATTACTCAGGCTGCCAGCATGTTGCTGGCTTCTAAACGATGAAGTTCCATTACGTAAGAAAATTACATAACAGGCGATAGCTTAGCAGGTCAGCAATAGGCAAATTGTTGTTGCACCGACAAGTATTTAATATTTTTATTGATTTTGTAACATAAATGATGACTTGAAATGAGCAGAAATAAGTATGAGAGTATAATTATTTAAAGTGCACATTCAAAAGGCTATTATTAATATTTATCTCAACTTGGTTTAGAGTCAGAGAGCGTCAAAATAATAATTATAATGCAAATAAGCCAAACATTGTAGAGAATCGAAATCTCAAGTCAAACACTGCATCAAATGCATTAAATAGTTAAAGACACTTAATTAATACTTGCTTAGGATTATTCTTTAGATATTAAGACTTCCCCTTGATTAAATCATCACAGAGAGCGTTCAGTTCCGTATTTTCTTTTTGCTTTTGCTCCAGATCATTTTCTAAGCTGTTGATTTTCATTTCATGCTTACGGAGTAAAGCTCTTAGCTTTAGGGTATCTGATTCAGCTTGTTGAATTTTCTGTTCATAATCTCGAAAAACTCTGAAATGTTTAAAGGAATCTCACATGTATGTCTGACAGACAAGTTAGTTCTACAATAGCCAGCTCACAGAAATAAGCAGACCAGAATTTAAAAAAATGACTTACGTATCCAAAGAGTTTTGAGCTTCTTTTTTGAACTCTTCAATCTTCTTATCTCTCATTTCAATTTTCTGCATCATCTCTGAATCTCGTTGTTTTAGGATTTCTTCATTTTTCTTCAGATTGTCCAGAATGGCCTTCGTTCTTTCGTACTTTCTGCAGTTTAAAGTAAAAAATGTTTATTTTTCATGCTGGTAGCATTGATACAATAGATGGATGGACACGAGCAATGGTTACCTATGAACGTCACTAAACGCACTTTCAACATTTCTGAGGTCTTCTAAAGTTTGGTCTCGTTCTTCCAAAGCGTTTTTCTTCTCTCTGTTCGCTGTTGCTAATTTTCGTTGCAAGTCACTGATCTGTAGGGAGGGGTCGGACATTCTGCTGTCATAATGTGTTTTAATGCCCGATTTTAATTGTTAATGAAACGAAAATGAACAGTAAATTGAGCCTTTAAATAAATACTTTTGAGGTGAATATATATTGGTAGGTGAATGGATATACATGTATACTCTGATTAAGATTAAGGATAGTCTGCACGCCCACCCACGCCTCCGCAAGAAGTCGATCCCAGTTGTGCCATTTAAGGACATCTCATCTGAACTTTCATTGCCTGATCAGCTTTTGTTGCAAGGCGTTGTAAACACATATACATGACCCAAAGTTTTGAACACTATATATGAATGGAATGTAGAATTCATGCAATAATGGAAATTAATGCGGCAGCTCATATTGAGTTTTTAATTTGTCATGATTGTATTTCATTTGACGATTACAAACTTTGAATTTAAATTACGTTTTGCAGTTCTTTTAATTGATGTTAGCTACGTAAATTAAGGAGCATCCCTCGAAAGTGATAAAAATAGGTTACATGGGATCCACAGGATGTGTTTAAGTATGACTTATTAACTGCACATGATACTAACAAAATAAATATTGTGAGCCATCAAGGACTATTTTCTCCTCCTAGTACATCTATAATGGACTTCTGGTCAATTATAGGTACAGGTTCATAGTTATGAAAGACATGCAACAGCTTTCTTGGCAGCATCGTCAAGATTTTCTGCTGAAGTGATTTGAAGCCCGGAATCTTTTAGGATTTGCTTAGCGTTATCAACGTTTGTTCCTGAAAATAAAAATAACGTAAGAATCAGAATACCGGAAAGGTTTAAAATTTAGTAACTATCTCACCTTCAAGTCGTACAACTAGGGGAACCTTCAGTCCCACATTCTTTACAGCTGCAACAACACCTTTGGCCACAGTTGCGCAATTGACAATTCCTCCAAACACATTGACAAGGATAGCTTTCACACTTGGATCTACGAGTGCAATGCAGACTTATTATTACTACATACATGGATTTTCGCGACTATTTCTGGAATCTATTTACTTACCGGACGAAATTATTCGGAACGCTTCAGTCACAGCACTCTCAGAAACACCACCACCAACATCTAAGAAATTAGCAGGCTCCCCTCCATATAGTTTTATTATGTCCATAGTGGCCATTGCTAATCCAGCACCATTAACTAATTCACAACAATATTTACGTATTTAACATGAATAAGATCTGAATTATTACCAAACATGAACCAAAAATACAAAATTACCTAAGCAGCCAATGTTCCCAGTCATTTGAATGTAGTTAAGATTGTACTTTGCTGCTTCGACTTCTCTAGGGTCAGCCTCGGCAGTAAATTCGGCATCAAACAATGCTTTCTACTTATAAAATAATTTGGTTAGTCTACAAAACAAAAATATGTGACGATTTTTAAGGTTTCATACCTGTCTAAAATTAGCGTTATCATCGATCAAAACTTTGGCATCCACAGCGATAACTCCTCGATTTGTTTTAGCAAATGGATTAATTTCCAACTGAGTGACATCATATTTGGTAAACACTTGGTATAATTTCATTATCTCACTTGCTGCCTATAATATACAAATAAAGCTTAGTTATAATGTCTCAGTGCACAATTTTTGAAGACAATAATTGCACAAAATATCAGAAATTAATACTATAATTATCTGCCTTCTCAAAATTTCAATACATCATGTACAGTCATTACAACACAGACATGTGTAAGACCTCAATTCCAAGTTCGCAACAAAACAAGATGAAGAAACAAGACGCTGACAGATACTTAGAGCTTTTGAATCTCCAATAGAGAATGATAAAAAGGCACAAAGACTAATCACCTGTCCCACGGAATCTTTGTCAAACTCAAGGAATTTCGCGATACTCTCAGCAGTCTTTTGAGATAATCCAGTTTGAATGTCAATGGGCGTTGTTTGAATTTTTTCTGGGGTATCTTTTGCAACTTGTTCTATATCAACTCCTCCAGCAGGAGAAGCAATACAAACAGGACCATGGTGTTCTCTAAAGTTTAAAGAAATAAAAAAAACTCAATTATCCCGTCCAGATTATAAAACACAAAACGATTTGATTTACCTGTCCAGGACGAAACACAAGTATTTCTCCTCAAAGATATCTACAGACTCAGCTATCATAACTGAGCTGACGGGAACTCCACTTGGTGGAGTTTGTTTGGTGATAAGCTTGTTCCCTAACATCGCTTCAGTGATTCCAGCTACTTTAGATTTGCTAATCACCAAAAAATCTTCCTTAATCTTAATTATCTTCCATGCATAATCGTAGTAAACACCAAAATCCGTCTTACTCCTTCAATATATGAACTCCACTCTTAAATCCAGTATCAAAATGGCCCTTCCCCCTTCCTCCAGCCAAAACTTGAGCTTTCACGGCATATTCGTCCACCTCTGTGAAATTTAAAATGCCAAATAATTAAAGTATGAACCATTCCAATGACTCATAACCAATCTAAACAAACTTACTGAATCCTTCAACTTTCTTGGCAATTTCCGCTTTACTGTTTATCACAATAAATTTTTGTACAGCGACTCCAGCACTGGACAAAATCTCCTTGCTCTGATACTCTAGCAAGTTTAAATTCCTCCTGGAAACATTTTCCTAAAGAATCAACAGTTCCAACATAACATTAATCAGTACTACTAAAACAACAACTAGGTAATGAATATATATAACATCCTTAAATTTTTGTGTTCCTTACAAGTTTTCTCGACGAATGTTGTCCCAACAATCGACTAACTCGTTTGCAAGCCGCTCTTGTACTGTTCAGCATTTTACAATCTAAATTTTGAAAATAAAGTTAATTTAATTAGTTTTCCGTCAGATCTCGTCAAACAAATCCTTCAATAGTTAAGCCGTTATTGCACAATTTGCACAAAAAGACCTCTTCACCGGCAACTACCCACGAACTGTCAGTCTCTGCAATGATAACCCCATCAAAACCTTAATCAACATTGAACTTACCTAGAGAAGGTTAAATAAGTGAGAGAGCTGGGAAATAATTCGGAAACTACTTGAGGATAAAAAGGGAATTGAAGTAAACTAACTTTTCAATTACGTGAGTTTTGTGTGCCTAATAAAAAAAACTAAACAGAGTGAATTGGAT
>Ga0194135_10000291_pt1 | contig 29015 bp, 23 predicted proteins | sample LitLau_LLRF_2013_FD_134024 | JGI IMG/M metagenome (GOLD analysis project Ga0194135, IMG submission 134024) | Freshwater sediment microbial communities in response to fracking from North America - Little Laurel Run_MetaG_LLRF_2013 (version 2) | ecosystem: Environmental > Aquatic > Freshwater >... | reverse complement strand
TCTTTATTAACTCTATCACTAGATCATTCATACACAACAGATAAATATTACGACGATAAAGAAGATGAGGGGAAGGCCAAGAGATTAAGACGAGGCCTTTGCTTTTGCTGCTCGTTTCTCGACTCCCTTCCGTCCTTCGAGGAGGAGTTCCCGGTCAGCCTCCGTCATGTTCTTGTGGGTCCCAGTGATGACTCCAGTGCCCAGGGTTGTGAATCCATCTCGGAGGGTGAACCGCTGACCTTTCTCCAGGACCATCGGTCGGTACAGCCGCAATTCCAGTCTGCACAAGAAGAAGTGAAGGAAGGGCAATGTGAGATTTTAGGAATAGGCTACAAGCTACAATAGTAGGGATGTGTGTGTGATGTCATTTGTATGGGGAGTTCTTACTTGGCGTCTTCGCCAGGCATGACCATGTCCTTCCCTGGAATCTTGACCTGCACCGCGCAATCCCATGTCTTTGAGAACATTTGCATTTGACAGAGGGACGTGAATGGACGGGACCGACCGCCTTCCTCCTTGCTTAGCACGTACACCTGTTCAGTCATACACGACCTTTAGACCTCTCCTTTGTCGAAAACTGTCGACAACTGTCGCCAATTGTCGTCGAAATGCTCCACAACGAACCTGAGCGTCAATATGATCATAAGACTTCATAGTTCCAGGTTTGCACATAACCATTCCACGTCTGACTTCATCCCGCTTGACTCCTCGAATGAGAGCTCCCAATTGGTCTCCAGCTTCCGCTTGTTCCAGGATCTTGTGGAACATTTCAATTCCAGTGATCGTCGTCTTGAGGCTCTTCGAGTAGCCGATGATTTCGCACTCAGTTCCTTTCTTGAGGACTCCGCGTTCTAGACGACCGGTCAACACTGTCCCACGACCTGCCCACAACACAACATTGACAATAATAACGCATTCTCATTCTCTACAATGACTAATTCAAGTTCCAAGCCCCGTCTTACCAGCAATGGAGTACACGTTTTCGATAGGAAGGAGGAAGGGCTTATCAAGGTCCCTCACGGGCGTAGGAATAAACGAATCGACAGCCTTGAGGAGTTCGAGAACCGCCTGTTCTCCCAGTTCAGGTTTGTTCCCTTCAAGTGCACAGAGTGCGGAGCCTTTGATTACTGGAACTTTGTCTCCGTCATAACCCATCTCGGTCATTAGCTCGCGGATCTCCATCTCCACGAGTTCTACCATCTCCGCATCAGCTGCGTCAACCTTAACGCACAAAAACAGGGCTTAATTAAAGATAAGCTTCATTAAGGCCTAGTTAAGTTTACTTAAAATCTAAAATGACGTCACCTTATTAATAAATACTACAATGTGTTGAATTCCAATTTGCTTAGAGAGAAGGAGATGTTCCCTCGTCTGTGGCATCACTCCGTCCGTCGCCGCCACTACTAAAATTGCTCCGTCCATTTGAGCTGTTCCAGTGATCATGTTCTGCGCAAACAAAGTCACGTGATAAGTATATAATCGCGACTGATTGACGTTCATGTGACGTTCATCACGGCACGGCTAATACCTTAATATAATCGGCATGTCCTGGACAATCCGTGTGTGAATAATGTCGTGCTCCAGTGGCGTACTCGATATGCGCCACATTGATAGTAATTCCTCGCTGCTTCTCCTCAGGAGCGTTATCAATGTCTTCATACTTCTTTGCAGCTATTTCAGAGTCTTGTTTCGAAAGCACACGAGTTATGGCCGCCGTCAATGTCGTCTTCCCGTGATCCACGTGACCTAACAATCATGTGATAACCACGTGGTCAATTAATTTCCCATTTTTACATTTCAAAACAAAAACTAAAGATAAGTGATTAATCTCCTCACCAATAGTTCCAACATTACAATGAGGCTTATCCCGATTGAAAACTTGTTTCTCTGCATAACCACGTTTTGGAACGTAAGTCTGTGGCGGACAAAAACCCCACGCGTACAATTACTACACAAAGCTACAATAGTCAGACTTATCAATTGATTAAAATGAATTAAGTACCGGAGTTGCGGGAACTTTCGGAGCTGTTGTTGAAGCATGTAAAGGGAAACGGGTACGATCTATAGTATATCCCCTGTCTGTTTTGATAATCCCTGCAGAGCTTGAATAAGACTGGATAAGCGATATCTTGACATCGAGTGGGATGACGAATTGACCCGACCTCACCTGCGGCCAATGTCGCACTGGATTTATTAAGTGGAAGATACGCCAAAGTGGGTGTGACGCAAAGTTCGTCATGGTCGCAGTGGATAAGCTTACACAACTATTAAAATGGGATAGGGCGATGATGAAAGGCGCAATGGAAAGCCGCTTTGAATCTCCCGCGTCCCGCCTTCCCCGGGGCAAAGTGATCCTCCCCCGCGCTCTATGCTACGGGTGGGGAAAGTGAGACTCATTAATACACATATCACTACTAATTATATATTAATATATTTATTATTCAAAAGAGTTTAACATTTTTAACATTGTTGTAACATTGCTTAACGAGTTAAAAGAAGTTGAGAGAGAGTTTAAACTTTAAACATTCTGGAAATGACGGGAAGGGGATGCGTTTTGGTTGTCCAGTCGGAGTTTCAACTGTTCCAGCTCCCTTAGGCCTGTTTCTGTGAGTTCATACTTGTGAACGACGAGTTTGTGGTAAAAGTGGATCGCAAATATAATGAATAGAATGAGAACTGGCACCTGCACCAAAAACAAAATCAATTAGACTTAATTAAAACTGCAAAAGTGACTCAGAATCAGAAGACTGGGAAGAATGAATCTCTTACCATAACGATCGTGGCAGAGGCGGCAGCCATGAGGGAATAATCGTAAAACTTGACCCAACATAAAATAGCAAGTTCACAGAGGAAGAGGAAAATGCCGAGGACAGTCGAGAAGGCCCAGCCTGCTTCAATATACCAATGCATCCTCTCGTGCGGCGATTCCTCGACGATATTTATGTTGTGGAGATTCGACACTGCTTCCACGTTGGGGAGAATACACGTCGAAATCATCAACGCTAACATGTGAACTGCGACTAGAAGTGATGTACAAATTACAAACGCCACAAGGAGACCTGGTGGCACTTGCGTGTCCGAGTTTAACTGCATCTCTACCATTGCCACCTGCAAAACATTCAAATGAACAAACATTACAAATTAACCTCCATTAAATTCATTATTGCTGCCATCAAATGATCAAATTGCGTATGAAATATAATTATTACCATTGCGAATCCACTCATAAGCGCCGAAGTCTTATTAATGGCCTTCAATTTAGCACGACTCAAATGAAGTTTCCTCCATGAGAGTAGGGTGGCTGCGGAATGCGCTCCTCCATCTCCTCCATACTGTCAACAATCAACATAATATACAAATTTAAATACGCCCATGACCTCCTCAAAAACCTCAAAAAAGGGACTGGGGACTTAAATCAAAAAAAACCTCCGAGGAGTATTATGATCAGGATGAAATCAGGATAAGCGAAAGACCATATATAAAATACCCCCATGTTGTAGTACGACCGAATCTGCGGAGGAACCCACTCCATCGCCTCCTCCAGTCATAGCAAATTCAAATAACAATACAACAATATGGACCAAGTCAGTATATTTACAAATTCCCAATTAACTCTAATAACCACCAATCAATCAATTAATTAAATCGAGGATGATGTCATGTCATGACTAGCAGCCCGATTGTTTAACGCACCTCGTCCTCTAAGGAAGAATCCTGTAAGGCCGTCGTGGGACTCATATTGTCACCTAGCCCACATTCTGTTCTTCCTTAACGTCACCACTCCACACCCACCACGACACGTCTCACGTGGCGACTCACGTCACGTCAAAAGTTCTAATAATTCAATGTCAAGAACGTCAACAAGGAAGTCAACACCCCGAAATTCAAGTGCGACTTATGTTGACGGGAATTTGAATTGGCGCCACTTCTTCCACAACCAAATACAATGTTGGGGCAGCCTGAGACACGACTACTAATATTGTTCTGTGCTATTACTATATCTAGGAATATTAATGTGTCTTGGTCTGCGTTGGCTCATGCGAGTCATATTCTGCTTCGTCGTGCTTTGGTATAATAATGTGTGGGGGGGGAATTTGTTATAGGAGTGAGCACAGGTGTTATGTAAATTGTAAATGCTCGAAGGTTTTAATAGATAATAAATATTAATGATTATTATCCCAAGAGAGGAGGGGAAGAATGGAAGAATACTAAGAACAGGAGAGAGAGAGAAGGTCGGGAAATGCGCGTGACGAAGATGAGAACACAACCAATTTTATGGTTAATGGTCTTTTAATCGATATTAAAACATGGAAAGAGAGACTTACGCCTTGAAGTGGTGGTGGTGGTATCTGGCTCGTAGCGTCTTCGTATGGGGGAAGCGACGCTCCATCGTAAGCCCAATTGTCGTAGAACGCTGCAGAATGTGCACCACCACCACCACCCCCACTGCCACTTGCGGATTTAGACATCCTGGAATAATCCTGGATAACACTAACACTAAAATAAAACACTCCAAAAGGATGATGGAATGGAGAACTGCGTGACACTAAAAAACAAGTGAGTGTGTGTCTTCCTTCACTGTTGTCGATGAAATGAAGAGTAGGCAAACAAAGATAAAGAGTGTATGCATAATACGAATACCATTGCATTATAATGAGTCAATGAGAAAAATGAGATTATGAGGAGATTAATGAGCACTCGAGAACTCGTGGCGATGAGGCAGAATGACATTCATACAATTGGGGAAAATGAGACAACGCTTGAGAACGCGCAAGTTTTTGAAGCTATTAATTTGAATTTATTAATTTATTTAGACTTTTGAAACTTTAAAATAGAACAAGTTAGAGGAAATTCCAATTTAGGGCTAATTTAAGGCTTTCAAATTGAAACTACATCTAAACAGATTTCGAATTAATGCACTACAATTGATTTACTTGATGAAGGAAAGTCCAGTGATCCATTTCCAGTTCATTTCCAGTCCATGTATTCCAAGTTCGAGGTCAAGGCGTCTTTTTACTTGTTGAGGTCGTTCATGGTATTCTTAGGTCGGACGGCGTAGGTGATCGTGTACACCGTTGGCTGCTGGGCCGGGTCCAGTTCAACTTGGAAATTAAACGATCCAGGTGGAGATTGTGCCGGGTGAGACACGAAACTCCCGAAACAATGACGAATGTTGCTCATTGGCATGATCCATTTTCGTTCCCACTAAACCGAAATTCAGAAAAAAACCCAAAATTAACTCCCTCCTTAGCATTAGTCAATATGATTGCAATTGGAATTACAAATGAATCATTATCATTATCAGTTAGTACTCTTGACGCATTCTTGGTCACGATAGCCGTCAATTCCATTTCATTGGCGTCCGCGACAGTTCCATCAGCCAAGTTGAAAGCCACGAGCAAGTTCTCAGAGTAAAAGAGCATAGTCCTCAGAAACAGTCGTCCCATAAGCCACACGTATTTTGGCTCCACTCGATCCGCTGCAATAAACGATAACAATAATTACTTAATCATTCCATTTACCATTTAAAACCTTCATTTACTTCATTAACAATTAAATTTAATGTTCACTTACCATAGCCAGAGTTGAGAAAGCGATCAGAAGTGATCACTTCACAGAACTCAAAGCATCCAAGATTCGAACTCCCAGGATAGGTCGGGATACAGACGCAATGATCTAGATTTCCAAGTACAAACACATTATCAACGGCTTATCAATATAATATGGCTTATCAGAATGTGGCTACTAAAAACGGACTTACAGTTATGCATGTGTTCATTGAAGTCTTCTTCAGGAACCAACTTCCTGAGACACTTTTTTCCTCCACAGCTTTCGGTGCAGAGCATGTAGAAAGCCGTCCACCGGAGATTCGGATAAGCCACTTCATACGGCTCGAACGACTCCGGAGCAGCCCAATCCACGTCCACCTTTGGCTTTCCCTTCCGAGCCTTGCTAGGAACCGATCTGTAAACATAAAACAATTGTCATTCAAACAATTAATTATAATACTTTCTCACATTCCCCTCCCATTGTGAATTAACTAATCAATTAATTTCCTTAACACTCACGGTATTGCAGGTCTTGTCTCGGCGTCCTTCCACCTCGGCTTCTCAGGATCCCGATCCATGCCCAAAAAAAGTCCTCTCTCAACTTCTAACGAAAGCTTATCTTTAGAAGAAAGTCCGAGGTGCAATAATAGTAATAACAACTTATCGAAAATTCTCTCTAGTTAAAAACCGAACTCTCTCCTGGAGTGTCAAAGTAAGAATGGCTTGTCTGCCACCAAGACAAGACAATCAAGACTATTCGTGGGAATAATTTTTATCGGGGATGTCAAACCGATGACGAAATAGCTCGATTTTTAAAAACTCTTTGCCAAACTACTCTCACGCCATAAAAGTTTAAAGTGGCAACCTATCACAATCAATCATACGAAGGAAGAAGGTGTCTGATCGTAAAGTGATAGGCTTCGATTTATCAGTCTCCAATACCGAGACAATCACAAAATGCACCTCGGACTTTCTTATCTATTTCCTAATAGCTTTTATTATAGCTCCCTGCTCAAGTTTCTTTCTCCGTCGACTTAACCTCCCCTGCTTAACTTCACGACTGAATTATTCCTACCCTTTTTCTCCAGAGAAGACATTCCTCTCTCACAATTCATCAATTCAATAACCATTTGCATATCAACCACATAGATATATAGAGATATAGAGAACATATAGATATATAGGGAACATAGAGATATATAGATTTTATTCGGAATAAGAAGAATGGATACTAAAAACTACTATTCAGTAATTGGCATGTACACGTGATATATTAATGTACATTTAATGTACATTTTGCATTTATGAATTCCTCGTACATTAATCTCGCGTCTTCTGCTTAATTACACACAATCGTTCTATTTAAAAGTTAAAATGTCAGTCTCTATTTGACTCAACTTCGAGCTTATATTATAATAATACTATTCATAGGCATTTTGACCACTCGTTAGTTGCATGATAATTAAAACTCAAGGAGTCTTATGCTTGTCCAAGGGATGGAGGCCACAGGGAGCCTTCAGGAATTGCTCGTTTAGGCGAATCCATTTGTTCGAAACTAAATCCACACCACTTAATGTTAAATGCTTTTCTAATTTATCTTAATGCTAAATGATATTCCTTGCTTTGCTGACCTTACCCCATTTGTCTCCGTATAAAACTGCACAGGCTCCATGTCTCGTATTTTCATCCCCAACTCCAGACTTATCTAAATTCCACCAAAACGCTGCAGCTCCTTTCTTAGGTCTCAAAGTTACCCCAGCTCGAGGAAATACCGTTCCCCCTCCAGCCTCCACGTCAGACAACTGGTCATGATCAAATTCCAATTAAGAAACAATTAAGAAAACACTTAAATGGAAAGTAAAAAGGCAAAATTCTCCTTTTCATACGTAAATCATAAGCGTGGCTATTCTGTCGCCAACGAATCTCTCCCACGAAGTGTAAATACTCTTATCAGGATTGTTCATGAGATGGTCCGTGTGCGGAACGTACAATCCACCCAGTCCATAGTTTGCAATCTGTCAAATTAAACAGGATATCATCTTATCTTCATTTAATCTGCGAGAGTAACTTTCACTCTCTCTCATCTTTCGATTAATTACTTGATAATCTTCGGCTTCCTTCGGCTGGAAAGCTTTGAGTCCACTCACTAGCTCCACTCGTCTTGTGATTTTAATCATCAACTTGTGTTCCCAGTCTTTAATCCAAGCACTATGATCAGAGTACAAGTCATTTTTAGACCTTATCTTTTGCATCACGCACAAGCAAACATGCACATAGAAATATTAGAGCCGGGTCAGCTCGCAAGAATAAGAATAAAAGCCACGGAAGAAAAGGAGCAAGACAAGAAACACTTAAGATCTGCAGTAAAACTAGAAAAGCAATGTACAAAATGCATAAAATAGTTTCAAACTTCCTCCTAAGCATTATTAGATAGAATAACTTACTTTTTACTCGTTCGAACAGAACTTTTCACGAAAGTTCCATTCTTAGCTTGGTGCAAAGAAGATCGTAGCTGTTCAGGACACAAGCAAAAAAAAGGACTATGATAAATAAATATTTAAAGACCACATCTTCGCACTCTAACGCTACAAATCATCTCTCAAGATCTACAGAAATACATTTCTAGATTTGTGACGAAATTAAATACTAGAGAATTGACACACACAAAGAGATCTGAGTGTGCAAAAGATTAAGTCTAAAACCTTTGTGCATTTAGTAAAATGTAACCAATGTGTAAGTGTGAAGAATTCATAGAATAAAAGAAAAATGCAGAAAAAAAACTCGATAAGAAGACTTTGGCAAGAAACATCGAAGATTGACCCAAAAGATCATTTAAGAAACATTTAAGTCATAATATTTCATATATTGAACACACTTTTTACTAATTCGCTTCTGGCTAACAACATCCAAGTTTCCTTCTTTGTGATGTCGGTGACGAGATCTGAAAAGCTGCATATACATACACACACATATATATATATATAGGTATATACTTTGGCTATATATATCATATCTGATCCACTATATATATAGATTGATTTTGATAGCTCTTATTATGTGGAACTATTTTCCTCATTGTAAGTTGAGACTGTTCTGAACTTTTAATGTGACTTTTAATTGCACATTGTGAGTGTTTAATAGGAAAGGTTACCTTTGGTTTTCCTAGACTGATGAGTTCATCGCTTTGCTGGTTCGTGATGAAGTCATGAACAATCACAATGTACGGATCATGCGATTCCTCTTCGATCTGAAATCACATTCAATATTCAATCGTAGTTTAATGAACCATTAAAATCACTCCGGTAGCTCATGTCAACTATTGTGGAAGTTTCCACTAAATACACATGAATGAACAATTGCACAACTTATTGCGAAATGATTATAAAGTATGTCTGACATTCTAATTTATTATGCGCATCTTCCTTTCAATTACATTTACTTGGTTTGCCTAAAAATGAAACATGACCTCAATTACAGGCAAATGCAAATTCCCCATTAAACGAATGTGAACACTAAATGAACTAAACGTTATTAAAGTTAACTAAAAAGCTCATTAGAATTCATTTGATTTGATTGCACTCCTTTTTCCTTACCTTCAAGGGAGAGATAACGAGGTAAGGATTTCCACTCGTCTTCACTCGGCACATTAATTGCGATTCCAAAACTGCTGGCTGCAAATTCACAAGAATTTTCAAATGTACCGACTTCCTTTATTGTACCAAGTTATGCAAAATGTAAAAAGACGCACTCTTAGTTTCTCTCCACGACACAGCCGCGTGTAATGTTCCGTTTCCTCTTCTTCCGTCTGCCTTTGAAACAATTTGGCTTGAAACTTATCTCCAGATTTGAAACTGTACTTGGTACTCTTCGCCAAATGGGGATTAATCGGAAGTGGATTCGTTTTCCACGTCATTCCTCGAGGTCCTTGGCGTTCCAACACGTCGTCGTGCTATATAGAAATCATTCGAAACGCATTCTATAATTATCACAATCATACAAGTCTACTTAATTTCCGAAACTTCTAAAAATGCTCATATCTGTACATTATTATTATTGCTAACAATTAAGGTAATAGTAACTCGGCTTTAAAGTCTTAAAAACTATTGTAACTTCCACGAGCCATACAAAAGCATGTGCAAACTTCCTTACCAACATTTCCTATGCAAAATTCATCTACCGTTCAAAAAGTGTCATGCTTTAATGCAAGCTTTGCGGCCTATGACGAAAGGGAAGAATTTCATCTCGTGTTACATAAATCCTTAAACCTTTATGAAATTCTATTCATTCTAGATCCTACCTAATAATATTCCTCTGCACACGAATATCCACAAATTGACATGAAACGATAAAATCTGACAATTTTGATTTCTCATTTCGCAATCTTCCAAAATATGATGTAACAGTCATAAGAGAATCCTCATCTTACACATACCGTCTCAATGGCCGATTGGAGTGAAGGCGTAATCTCAGAGAGTATGTTCGTTGCATTCACTTCTGTCACCGCTGCATCTTCTGCGGCCTGAAGCCACTCAATCGCCCGGTGGTACAATCCTTGCGACTACTCACAATCAGATCACAATCATATCATTAGATCACTTCACCCCAATCAACTAACAAGTCTACACAATTAATAATAAAAGTCACTTTAATCAACTAATTGAATTTCACATATCTCCACTTACGAAAGCGTGTTTTCCAAGGAAGAGCATATCACGAGCTGACAATCCTTCGGTCCCTTGAAATCCTGTAGAAAAATAGAATGTTACACTTTTAATTACTTCTCAATATTGCATGACTAACATCATTTCTGGCATCTCTCTCTTCACGACATATTTACAATATTACACTCAGGTCAATCATCATATTCATCATTCGTTATTATTATTATTGCAAGAAACACCTTCAGAATTCCACTATCCTTTCTAATTCAACTCGAATATGCATCTGCTTTACCTTAAGTCCCTCTTAAGACTTTCTTAATACACTGCCCGTCTTAAATTGCATTTGAAATGACCTACCCCCACTCCTGCTTAAAAATGGCAAGCTATTATTATCAAAATGTCATTGCAATCTTATTGCATTGACCTACAATCCAAAAGCAACGTGAAATACAAAAGAATACAAAGATATATAATTCGGAATTCACGCCGATCTCTCAGCAAAACTAACTGCAACTCGTTTTAAGTGATGAATATGGGATTAAATATACATTATATATATATTTAATCATTTAATGTGACGCGAATGATCCATCCCTTATTGCAGCAACTGCAGCGCGTGTCTGCCACACTCTCTGTCCTTCCCAAAGATATCCACCACCATTCTATTTGTAAAAAGGTAATCATAGTTCACTTCGTCATTCATCCTTCTGTCGCAATCTCCCCAAGACACATTCCTTTGACACATTTTTACATCGCAGGAGCCTTCACTAAAGAACACTTAAATGCACACACAGATTCAATCGACTACTACTACATTTCTGTAAGGCATTGTTGTGCGTTGCAACTACTGCAGTAGTACAATCATATTCTTCCATATCTGATGATGACAAGCAGAAATATAAGTTGTATGGGCTCATCAGATATTTCCTATTCACAATAAGTCACAACTTCTGATCAGAGTCTAATTTAGGAACTATAACCAAGTATTGTACAAAAACTCCATTCTCTTTTAAGATTGCAGTCGGCAATGAATAAGACTTGTCAAAATGAGATCACAAGGGATTCCTTCTTTGTTTAAAAAAGTACCGAGAGGAAATGCATCGCATATAAATTGCATCAGTACATAACAAATATAAAATCGCGTTAACTGTACTTGATCAATCATCATCAGCCAAGTACCCATTGCATAATAATCGCGTCTTTTGCAGATGAGAAATCTGTGTGGGAGTTGTTCCAAGATGAAGATGAGCAAGTGAATGCTCATCTTCTTCTTCTTCAAACAACCACCACCACCAAATACCAAAAAGGTGTTGATGGTTCTGAATGAGGTGGACTCATTAATCACACACTGCGCCAAGTTTTATTTCCACTGCTACTGCTCTTTATGTGCCATTATTACGCGAATTAAATTATGTCTCATCTCACTGAACAATAAAAACGAGCCAATAAACATCAGAAACTACTCAACCGAGTCCAAAAATTATGCAAAGACTGTAACTATAATGAATTAATGAGCGCAGCTTCACAGGCTTGAGTACAAACACCACATAACCGGTCCGGTCTGTTCATTTTAAAAGAAATATTGTTACATAAAATCAAACTACACTGAACAATTCGCAAATTCTCTTCCGATCTACAGTCGCTTTATCATAAGCCAAATAAAATTAGAAACCGAGTTTTGCAATGTTAGTTATGAATTGGAATGGAATTTGAGCCCTCTCGTATAAATCTAATTTTGCAGTTAGGCAGAGAATGAGATGACGGAAGGCATGTAAAATCGCTTTGTGATTCCTCAACAGATTTCACACATTCACTTGGAGATATGACAAGGAGACAATTAGTACGAGATGAAATCGCGAGTCACAAGTCACAGAGAGGGTATCGTGTACGTATTATCGCATCAATGGAAAGGGAAAGTGAACAGAATGCTATTCGATTCACACCGTGAACTATTACATCAATCGACGAGCCTCATCATCCTTTGAATCCCTTTGTACCAAAAATCTCAGCATCTTTTCATAAATTCATCTAAACAAACTCCAAATTCCCAACTACCTAAATTGGTACCTAAATTCCAACATTTTTCACAATCACAGTGACCAAAAATATGTAGGCGAATTCTCTCCCCAAAAGTATTGTCTACCGTTCACAAAAGCTCCAACCAATTAGTTGTGGTTCATCACAATTTGCACTCTATTATCAAATTGTACTTGATCGTGTGACTTGTTCTTTTTCCTGTTGTGCTCTGTGAATACGTGCAAGTAATTACTAAAGCACCACAAAATTCATTATAAGTGGGGCTCGGTTTTTCATTCGTGTAAAAACTGTTTACTTTTAGTGGTCACTTAATTATATTCAGGAACCAAACGTCGCTTACATAAAGTCACACTCGATCTTTAATGACAATTAGTACCCTAAACGCTTTTATTAGTTGTAGAGCAAAAGTCTTATTATATAAATTTCTACTTGAATTCAAAAAAGCTTCTTCGATTGAATGTAGGTAATTTCTTGCATTTCCTACTTTCAATTGATTTAATTGAAGGTCAATCAATCCACATATACATCTATATATATGATTATACCTGGATGGGATATTTCCTGAGAGAGGACATCCCTCACAGCAGTGGATGATTCTGGTTTCACGACGCCATCAGCCAAAGAGGACATATCCAGTTGGTAAGTATCCTGGAGTCTCACAAGAGCTTGGGCAGCTCCATTCAGATCGTCACCCATGGGAAAGTTATTCCCGTCCCGGTATGAACCGATCCAAGAGTACACACCTGAAATCAATCAAAACTTTCTTTAACCTCACATCCTTACTTTTTTGAATGTGATATAAAGCACACGTTTTTTTAACCAAGACCAACCATCAAATAATAAAGCATCATTAACTATTAAAATGACTTCAGGGTCTGTTCACTTGTCAGTTTAAAATCCTACACAGGTACCGTTTCAAACTTATTTTGTCATTAGCCCAAGAACTCATCAAGCAATGGAATATGGAATAGCGAATAATTCAACACAAAAATTCTACAAACGACGACAGAAATACTTTGAATACTTTGAACATTTAAATCTCAAGCCCAGTCCACACAAAATACATAGCAAATTCCTTTTCAGGCCACTCAAAATTCAATTTAATGCTAATTTTGCTTGGTTCTCTGCCCCCGCACACAAAACTTCCTTTATAATTTCACCATTGCGGCATTTCCTGGCCCACCACCATTCAACAACTCGTCATCATTTCAACTGCTCTGCCTTCTCAACACTTTACACACACAATTCAAAAATTACCATTCAACTCTTCGTGAGGTAACCCAGCAGAAATAGAATAAATATTATACATTAAGTCCAAGCCTAAATCATGTCATACTAAGCCACAGAGTTGCATTTGCAGCAGTGGTTTCATTTACCTCTCATTATTCAACGCTAAGCTTTGTAGTGTTTCTTTGAGTGTAAACTTTAAATTGCCACAATTCGTGTTGATAATGACACATTTTTGGCACAACAAATAATGTTCATGTACACGCTTCGTAATAAACGCCACTGAACATGACAGGAAGAAGATTAAATTTCATACGCGCGTAATGAGGTTTTTATTCTTATGATACAAAAGACCTTATAAAATAAAATCATGTTATCATTAATACTAGGCAAGACTTCTTAAGAAACCGACAATCTTCGTAGCTTTGCTCAAAGACATCTTAATCTCCGTTGGCTCGTGTTAATCCAAAAGTTACGAGAACACAATTTAGTTCAATTTTTTGATACCTCGAAATCATCCACTAAAGATTAATCATTTTCATGCCACACGTTGAGTAATGAGCGACAAGCTTAGTCATTCAATGCCAATAATGCCAAAAAGTGCAATTAACACTTCAATTATGATTTATTCCCACACGTTGATCTACATTTTTCGAAATTGACATCTCTTCTCTTGCTTGGAATGCTTCTCAGAAACTATTTGAAATTCTACACAAAAATTCACGATTTTTACCTTCAGCAAGAGGAACAAAAATAAAATTATTGACAGTTAAGTTACATAAAGATATAGTAATCTCTTATAGATTTCATTTTTCTAGTTTAATAAAATTTTAACAAAAACAATATTAAAAATCATAATCTTGTGAGGTAAAAGTGTAAGTGTAAAACAATTCTCTGATTATCTTGAGGTTGAGAATTCTCTAGATCTCTTTCGCCCACTATAAAAGGAAAGATGAGATCTCATCACAAGAATCAGTCGAGATTTGCCGAAAGATACTTTGTTAATTAAGGATGATTTAGTTTTTGTTACTAGATATACAATACTCTCTTATACAACAACTTTTACTGGTATTTGCACACATTCCAACCGACCTAAAATAGTTCTAAAATTAAGTACCGTGTCCTAGTTGCAGTTATCAAGTCGGTTGCTGTATTTATCATGAGTCTAGTTATAAGAATAATAAATGTGTAATATAATCAATATAAGCATATCTCACATTGCTCCAAGATGGAAGAATATAATGACTATTAATGACATGCAAAAAACATAAATTGTCGATTTATGAACCGTTTGAGATTCACAGTTTGATCAAAGTGTCAGTCGTTCATCCTTACACTATAACCAATAAACAAATATTTTATTATTACTACCCCTGCCACTAGTAAACGAGTAAACCTACATATCATTCATGACTTTGCAGATATGCCAAAAGAACCGATTTATATTATTGACACATGTTATTATTTCCTTATTGCAAGTCACAATACAAAACACGCCGATCAATTAAACTTGCCAATAAATGTAACATCATCAGATCCTATCACACGAAATGAATCTTCAAATCCATTCAATTACTTCCAATAATAATCAAATCACAGTTTCATCTCACAATGTCATTGTTATTACCTCTCTGGCTTTATTGTCTCATTCTTTTGTCAAGATAGCAGCAATACTTTCAATTTCCATTCGCATCAATGATGAAACCAAAGAGAGATAAGAAGACGAGACATAAACGCACATTTAATCACACGCTGTATCAATCAAGTCCCTCGCACAATACGTGCACAATAAGTCTCGGCTGTACATTGAAGATGCAAATAATAAAAACCCTCTTGAACATGAATGAATGTCTGGTTGTGAGTGATTCTAATAAAATTAAGGTCACAAACACTAAAACTACTACACAACTGAACACTATCAGACGAATTGCTCGTGTAGCATCTCTACACTAATTTTAGCACACAACAATAACTTCCTCCCACACTTGGCTTATCGTTAGGTACTCGCGAATACTCGCGATCTCTGCTGCTTCCTATTCATAGTCCAATATCTTTGTCTACCATGCTCATACGTCTCCCTCCTCATCATTTGCATTTGCATTTTCAAATGGCCTGTAGATTTAAAAGATTTATTTGCATATTTAAATGCAAAACCAGAAATTCAGATTCAAATCAATTTGCCAGAAACTGTGACACAAAATTTTACAGAATCTGTATTTTGCAAACCTAATCTACACTCCGTAATAATATTACACAATTGTGTTTGTGAAGAAGAACTCTCCACTTCTTCCTGAAGTGTCTTTTTAGCATCTTCGCAGCGGTTCATCTCCACATGGACACTCTTCGTATACAAATATGATTTCAAATATTATTGAAAGATGAACACGCTACATAAGACACCACACAGAGACATTCTGCACGTCAGTGTCTGTGTGTGTGCTCAAGAGAGAGAAATTAACATTTGAAATTTGTTATTGTGATTTGTAATTCAATTGGATAGTAGAAAGCTCAACTGACAAAACACTCGTTTTCTTTATGTTGAAATGCTTATTAAAAATGCAGTGTCGAAGACATCCAAGTCGCCGTGAATAATCCGCCTCTCCGGAGATGCAAGGAAACTTCTTTTCAGACAGAGATTTCAACAAGAAATTGCATAAAAGCGAATGTTTGACTGCAATTTTGAGTCCTTAATAAAACCTCAACCTATTCAAACTCTCCTTCAAAAACAAGATCCTTTTGATTAGAAAGTTTCAAAAATATTTTCATACAATAAAAACGCTTAAAGTGCATCTAAACAAATATGACCAAAAAAGAAATCAAAATGGAGCCAGGAATAAACTAAATGGTTTTTAATTCGCCACCCACACAAAACAAAGTTTCTAGAATTCAAATGAACAACAAAAAGAGCTAGTCGAATTTTAGTTTAAACTCTCGAACTTATAACACACCAAGAAATTATGCAAACTCTTATGAAGTTATTAAAAGTCCGCCTTGACCTTTCTATATACATAAAAGCCCACGTTAATGAAGCAACTTGAGTGTGAGAGATTTGTTGTCTATTTGTGTGTGATTGCAGATTACTTTCATCTCTCCCTTCCTCCTATCAATTAACCCAACTAACCTCCTTATAAATAAAACACTGCGAAATCTTTGCATGTACTTTACCACACCACCACCACCATACAAGTTTGTTACTATTTAACGGTTGAATTCGCAAACGCGATAAACATGCTCTTCTATATTACAATACATTGCAGAACGCGATGCTGCAAAGAAGATCCTTTAACTTCAGATCATGAGCAGGGAACACACAACTCATAACCTAGTTTTAATTAAAGGCTTCTTTAATCCCAGATACGATCTCCTCCTCAATAGTAGACCTGCAATGATTTAATTAGCCTCACAAACTGTGTAACAAGGTGGGCCTCTTAATTAATTAATAATAGCCATGCAACGTGCGAGAAGTATCAAACTGTATTCAATATAAAAACTCGGTTGGAACACCCAAATGCCCGTGACTTGTTTGTAACAACAATATTATTATTACTTATTCTGCTTCCTTTACAAAATCTTTTTTGTATGCATATACGCGATTATTAGTTTAAGTGGTGGGCAAAACTTTAATAATAAAAGGTATAAATCATTCCCAACAGTGCCCAAGACTATAAAGAATCTAATTGATTCTTAATTGGATCTTAATTGATATCAATAAGGCATACACATACAGGCCAGATGGTTGACACATGGGAGTGATGTACGTATAAGTCCATACATAAAGCACCAATTCAAATTGACCAAAAGACTTAAAACCGTGAGCTAATTGTAAGCAAGTCGTTTATATGAATAGATAGAGAGGCTACCTGTGCTGTAATTAGAAATTGCATGTAGAGCAATGTGAACATCTTCCCAGTCGGCAGTCAGTCTTCTCACGAGCAAATACGCTTCGATTGGATGAGCCACTATTTCCTTCGTCGACTTCCCGTTCGACAACAGACGCTTTTGTCCTTCCACGTACCTTCAAATAATAATTAAGCATTGCATATACCGCAGATATCTTTACATTGTGAAGATCACAATTAAATCCGATGATATTTATTAAGACTCAAGAGCGACACATTAAAAATCCACACGAAGATCATCTTGATTGAATAAATAGAGAAAGTCTGTGCAGAGATCTGAAGAGGTGTCGTCTTATTCCTCGTCAGGTCGAGTCTCTCTCAATAAGTCTCACCTTAACATCTAATTATTCTGATTTCGTCTATTCTTCCTTGCCACCACTTCACACAATAAAACACTTTCAAAGATGTTCAGATCGCGAAGAAAGTCCATGTGAATAATAATAATAATAAAGGCCAGCTAAGGAGTGTCATAAAGTCAACGCGTATTCTCTCCATAGTCAAACAAACACGGGACATTAATAATATTTATTAATATTTATTCATTGCGTACGTCCCATCTCAAAAAATGACAAGACAAAAGAGACTAATAATAATAATTGAATATCAAATATTGTCGCGTATTCATTTCATGCGATTTCATTGATTCCTATTTAACTACACTCACACACTCAGTGTCACATTTCTTTTGTACTTGTGTGTAAAAATATATGTCAATATTTAACACACAAATTCCTACTACTTTATCCGATGATACATAATGCGTAATATGAACCTATATATCGTACTAGTAATTAGAAACTGAAATCCCGGGTAGAAAGTAATAAAGATTGCAATTTTTATACTCTCTCGCTATCTTGAAAGTTGTAAATTGTAAACTAGTTTCTCATCTTAAATATCTAGAACTAGATCACCCATACAAACTTGACTTCAATTTCTATCCTGTAAATATCTCCTAGAACAAGAAATTCATTTTCCTTCAAAATAGCAATTTACAACGAAAAACAAAAATAAAACTGCAGCTAACCAAAATAAGCCTTGTTATTCATGTAATCCGCAATTAATAAAAATTGGTTCTCTAAAAACCCTGATGAGCAAGTACAATGTATAATATGAATGATCTGCGAAGCGATAAATGATGAAAACTGGGATTTGCAACTCAGTAGCACAATTAAACACAACCCATACATTATTGTAATCCTTCACAAACAATCCATCACTCATATAAAGCCATGTTATCTTTCCTATAATCAGAATGAGTATACATAAATAACAATAATAATAAGACTAACTACACATGCACGCACTACTTTGCTTCGTTTTACGTTTTACGCAACTTATGCATCTCTCATTCCCCTCATTTGAATTAAACACTCATCAAACCCTTCTCGAGAAAACTTACGATTTTATGAGATTCGCTTTTTCAATCGTGTACTCCGTGAAAGTTGTAAGGAGATCGAGAACTTGGAGTTCATTCTGAACCAGATCTTCCAGCTTGGAAGTTGAGGAAAAGACATCTTCCCGTGCATTCTGGAGAGAGGCTTCCCTCACACACTCCACACAACAAGTCATGCAAAACACACTCACGAACATTGTCACTATCACTTTGTGTCTCAAAGTCACTCCATTATCATTCTTCAGTCTTGACGAGACATAATTTCTCATCCACATTTTGCCAATTGCAAAATGCCCACCTGTATTTTTAGAGATTTCCACTTCATTTTTCAACCAGGAGTCTTGTGCCTTTTTAATCACCATTTCCACTGGTTTATATTTAAAACCCCGAATTAAATCTTGGTGAAAACTGCAACAATGGTTTCTTCCTTAAAACACTTTCGAACGATTCATTATAAACTTTAAATGTTTCACACTAAAAACAAAACACAGAAAACCTTAAAACTTTAAAAGGGCAAATGCGACTCGTAAATAGACAGACAGGTAGGCCGGGAGGTAGTACGTTGATCAGTGTTGCGTCTGCATCCTCAGATGAAATCTTACTGATTACAACCTCCACATTTCCAACTACTTTTATATTCCTCAAGCTTAGCAATTCATCTCTCTCTCTATTTTAGCAACTCTACTCTAATAGTAAAGAGTGAATAGTAAAAAGAGTGTTTGCATTCGCCACAACATTATTTGTTTCCCTTAAAGGACCTTTCATACTACATGGATCTCAACAAAGACTTTTGGATGCAAGCTGCTAGCGCATTCATTTATGTACACACATATCCTTAATAGCTCTACCCTAATAGCTGCTCAATAGAAATAGCAGCATGTGTAACAATTTCTTCATACAATTGAAACCCGTATATTACCCTAATAGCAAATAACACACAGACGCAATATAATGAGCATTCATAGAGGAGACTCCAAACTTAATCTGAGAATAACAATAATGACACACACAAAAACATCGATTAATAAGGTTCAATACGATAACAAGCGAAGAACGACCGAAAGAAAGATTGTTCATCTCCAGCTGCCGAATAAATAAAAGCCCAGTTGACATACGAAAAAAGTCAAGAACCACAAACTCATCGCACGTTATGTACTCATGATACAATTTCCTCGCATTAAATGATCAAACCTATCTCTCTTTATAATTCGTCTGCAGATTTGTTTGCTCTTTAAACATTACAAAAAATAAGCTGGCTACTGGTTTCCCAGAAAGCACGCAAACAAACACACTCGGACTTCTTCTTCTGTCTGACGATTGACACTCGGAGCAGTCTGTCAATTTCTTCTTATCTCTTTAAAGGAACACCAAACGAGGACCAATATTGACACTTGAGAGTTAAAAGAACAAGGAGTGATAAAGTGTCACATTACACGATTACCCCACTCGTCCTGTACATGAATCCGATCTCGTCTCAATCTTACCAAATGCCATTGAACGCTCGTCTATATTAACCAAAAACGCTGTATCTTTATTTAAAGAGGAAATTCATTTAATATTACACACCTTCTTAAATAAATTAAAAGCCCACATGATCATTTTCCTTCCAGACACAACAACTAAACCAATAAAAATCATACGATGTGTCTAATCAATTCTCATTTTTATACATTGTTTGTTTATCGCTCCTATGTCTAAGTAATTGCGAAACTTGAGACTTAAATTGCTCCATTTAACTACACAACTTAAACTTTACTATGTCTGCGTATTCATTCATAAAAGCGTTGAATCCCAGTCGAAAAAATATTCGCGTAAAAAGGTTCGTGGTACCTTCCTAGTATTAAAATTGCGGTTTCTGGTTCGTATTCGAATCCACGAATGCCATTCTCATGAGGACCACTTAATGTACATAAATAAAAGGAGGGTATTAAAAGCATCGTCATCAGCGTCTGATGAAGATAATGTCGAGCAGGAGCTTTTTTAGTGTTTCACGTCGAGAGAGAGAGAGTATAGGGAGCGGATGAAATCTTATCACAACCGACTTTTATACATCCAACCAAAATCATGAAAGAGCGTTTGCTTATATTGCTTGCTTCACTACCTTTATATTATTATGATCCCTAAATAATAATCAATCAGTTTCAATTGGCCTACACTTGGATCAACCTTAATAAACCTCTCTCTCTCTCCAAGCAATAAACTTTCTCGGACATCAGATCAACTCTCACCTACACTAATTACTTTTCTATACATTCTACTTCATCTCTGGATTCCACTTAACTCTTTCAGTTGGACATGGTTTACTTAAATCCAATCTCTCTCTACGTTACCTTTTAGCACCTCGTTCAAACTCTGGAACTTTTTACTCGCAATTGTCTTTCTACAAATCTTAAAATGAGTTTTCAAAGTTCCAAGTCCTCTGGAAACCACAAATCATTTAGAATCGACGATTTGCTCCAGAGAAAGAAAGCGTCTCACAATCCCACCCCAAAATATTCCGAAGCTTCAAAAGTTCCTCTGGAATCGGAAGACTTATTAATTAAGTCAATTCCCCCTCCTAAACCTGCTCTCTCTAAAAGAACGACTCTCCAGACAAGTGACTTATCATCATCTCCCTCTCCAGGTGTTAACAACAATGGAGATCCCAACAATCACTACTACTCGTCTTTCTCCCGTTCATCCAGGAAAAGTGTAATCGCATCCTCCAATAATAATGATAATCACAATCACAACCAAACTGACCAGGAATCTAGTCACACCACCGAAGACGAAGAATCGTCTTCCGATTCAAACAAAACTTTCTCCAGATCTCCCTCAAACACTTTCCCTTTGGACAAACCAATTAGCAAGACACCAATTAACTCTTCCTCGTGTAGTGATCGTGACAATAAATCTGCAAATAAACTCCCAATCCCAAACTTTCCCCACGAATATTCCCCCAATCCATTTCTTCCTCCGGTTCCTCCGCATCCAAGTCACCAATCTTCTTCATCATCGTCTCAACAAGCTTTTGATCTATATAAATTTTATCCGTCAGCGTTGCTCGGAGCTCTTGCAAATAGCAATGTCCCATCCCTCCATAATAACAACCACAATTCCTTCTTGTCTTCGTGGAATAACTCTGGCCTAGAACTTGGACCATATCCCCTTGGAATTTACAACTCATCCCCCGCCAGTAATAATAATTCATACCCTCCGAATATTTTCTCCCATCCTGGACAATTGTGGACTTCCGCCAGTAATGCTACCAATAATAATAATAATAGCAATGCTCCAGCAATAGCTTCAGCGTTTCACCATCACCACCACCATCTCGATCCACGGAGTATTCTGGACAGCAGAGCATTCCACCATCACCCAGCCACGTCTCATCTCGCCTCACCATGTATGAAATCTGTCTCTCATTATACTTAATTGCTTAGAAATCATGCATAGATATAAAACTATTTAATTGTTAATAGTCTTTGTACGTGACTATATACAAAGTCTGCGTCATTCCCATAAAATCATGTAATCGGATGTTTAACAACTTATAACACGACGAGTGATGAGATGGAGATCCTCTTGAAAAGATCTCCAAAAGTTGGCGACACTCATTCGCTATCTCTGACAAGTTAATTAACTACAATCAATAATCAAATTGATCTGTATATATTAGTCAATCATCATCCATCGATTCATCAAATGCAATTTATCATTCACACGCAATCCGGTATTCTTTATTATAGTGTACTACAATCAATACATTTTCTGCAGTTATATAATAAAGTTTCCCTATAGGTTTTCCCCTCTATTAATAGACTATATGTAGACTATTCAAATCAATTACCAGCAGATATACCTATATTTATAGTCAGTGCTAGAAAGCCCCTCATAATCTTGCACATTGATCAATACTAACGCGAATAACGCTTCATTTAATCCTTCCCAAGGATCCTCAGATCATTCATTCATTATCCCGTGTCATTTTATTATCACAAAATATTTTTCCACATAATCTTTGCACTAAAAATAACAATGCCACCGATGGTTTACCAACAAACACAACATTTCCCCAATCTATAAAGACATGCCGAACTGTATGTATTATTTGATCAGCCAAATAAAAATAATAAAAGCCGACCTGTGTGTGTCACACATTCTCGTATCAAAGTATCTTGAACATATCAAATTCGCAAACCTACCAATACGGTACCTATACATAATAATAACAATAATGAACATATTGTAAATTGTAATAACGAAAGGCGAACTAGATGATCGATCGTCGCCAATAATAAATCCCTTTGATAATTCCATGTATATACTTTACACCTTGTTAATGTGCTAGTTAAAGTGTTAAACACCAAATCTCACACACACATGATTCAATAAAACAAGGTTTGTAGTGGTAGTGGTAACACATGCAAAACACTCTTCCGCTTAATCTTTTAATCCCAATTGAAGTTGATATCACCCATAAAACTTCTGAGTGAGTCCTTTACAGTAATAATAATCTCCCTAGCTAATAATTCAATACGAAATATAATAATTCCACCAATTTCGTACACTTAATACCAAAATGGTAGCCTTCCAGTGCAATATTTGATGATAATTGATAATTCATGTGCAAATTGTACAATGAACATTTATTTGTCGTTCCTTTAATTCAATGACACACTGTACATAATTCCATACTCATACAATTCATGTTCTCTGTGTGTACAGCTACAAAAATATTGTTATGATTTTTATCCCCAGTGTATCAAATATTGTGTGATTATTGCCAGCATAACTATTGAATGTACTGTAGAGTGTAGAGCAACCATCCTTAATCAACCATTGTCACTCGTGAAATAATTCAATTTATCTCTTTCAATGACGCAAAGGATTAAAATCCCTTTTGACAGCTATCGATTGCACCATTTCTACTTTGCACCAGTTCAGTATCGTTTTAGTCGTAGTCGCAGTTTTGACCAGTTCATAATTCAAAAATACTCGTAATAGTTTCTACCTTCCGTCCTTCCAAAACCCTATCCTTGTATCGTTGTATCAACTCTTGTTGTTTGCAATATGATTATATTAACCCAGCATATAGTTTAATTGAACGCTTCTTCTCATCATAATAAATTTTAAGCGATATGTAGGAGCTTTTATTGTGACATGTGTGATCCATGTCACCTTTCATGTTAACTACTTGTATGCACATTCACTACATAGTAGTTGTGTCATTCATCAAGTGGTCTCCCATTATACTATTCTGATGATTACACAGCTAAAAGCTTTTCATATTCCGATTAAATCTTGTTCCCCACTCTTACTGTTAATAATATGTCTCACACTTTCCATTAAACTTTATTACGTGTCATTAACGCAATGATGAGGTTGATAATGAATTTGTACCAGAAGCTCTCAATGAGTGTTTAATAACATATCCCTCCTATTGCTATCACATAAGAAGAGTGATGGTCATCATATTCACTCACACAATCAATTCCCAATACACTCATTCCGATTAATCTCATCTCACCCACCTCTCCGGATTATCCCGTCAGATTCTCGTTTGATTGATGACACTTATTCCCCTTTGACTCCGAGCCGAATTTTTAGATTAACCTACCAAAATATCTCAGATAACACAAAACAATCTGTCACTCTCTCTTTTACCTTAAACATATATTTATACTTTCGAGTTGTTGTGTCATCATCGTCTCTTCTTTTATCACTATCGTTGCATGAGTAATACATGTCTCCTTTGCGAGTCTCATTCCAATTATGAACTAAATGAAATCTCTTATTGCATCTTATTTCAGTTGGGATTCCGTACATGACTAAACTGAACCCCCTTCTTAACATCGGAAACAAAAGGAAAGGAGGCCAAATCCGTTTTTCCAACTCTCAGACAACTCAGCTCGAAAAAGCTTTCAGAGATCACAAATACTTGAATGCTAATGATCGCAAAACTCTCGCTCACTCTTTGGGCTTAAGTGACAAGCAAGTCAAGACTTGGTTTCAGAATCGACGGGCAAAGTACCGTAAATCTAAGGACGATCATTTTTATGAAAAAGAAGATGACGAGGAGGCAAGTACAATGCAATTAAAATATATATAAGTATATTAAAAACCCCTCTTTATTTCATGCGCCTCAAATAATAAATTAATTTTTCTTTCTCCTTATTAAAATCTCGCAGAAATTAAACGACAACCAAGAACCAGATCGAGTGCTATCTCCGTCCTATTCTCCAGGAGATGTTCCCACGTATCACCTTCATCACAACCACCTTCATCATAATAACAACTACCACCAATCTCGAGGGCCTTCAAATTAACCCTCATGAGCTTTAGCAATTAACAATCGTCAATCTATTTATACCGTGTATCGTAATTAATTAATAAATAAAGTCACAAAAGTCATTGCAAGGACGGGCTTCATTTTCAAAGAGTATTTATTAAAACTTTCAATAAGAGTCGCTTGACTGTTAAGTGTATTTGTGTGTAATACAACACTAACAACGAGAGGCTAAATATATGTAACACAATAATATATATTATGTATCATCATGAATGAAGCAGTCAAGAGAGAGAGTTGAATATTTCCGAGGGCCACAAACAAACTCACAATAAGCTAATGATGAGTACTATCCAATCTAAATAGTAACAGATTAGCTTCCGGTCATTTTTACAACAACGTTCCAAATATTATGCAACAATTACAAACTATAAATAGAGTTTGGTTTTTACAAATACTTTTTACGTACTCAACTACAATTCAATTATGTTTCTTCATGAAATTTCTTGCAATATTAATAATATTATGCTTCGTGTTATTTAACCTGTGTTGTCTGCAACAAAACAATTAAAAGTTTCAAACAATTCTTTGACAATTCTACTTACACATCATCAGAGAAGGTATTGGGTTTTCATTACATCCATGTTAAATATAGTTAAAAGATATCAAGGCAATATTACATGTATATCATCGAGTCAGCTCTCAAGTTTATCATATATGCCCGCATTCATCATTTCACAGTGTGCCAATCAATAAGCTTCATCTATATAAACAATTCAATGAAGAATCTGCGAACTCATTAAAAGACTACAGTACAATTTACAATTTTCTATTCAGTTGTAACTTTGTAACACAAAAAGCAAATATCAATCAAAAATCACTCACACAGAAACAAGTAACGATTAGTGTAAAGTTTACAGCACAGCAGCTCGCACAACAACTTCTAATCCACAGAAGTTCATCATAATATACTTTTCAGTTTAACCTATTCCATATTTATTCAGTCGTAACTTAACTTTAATTAGCAGTTTACCTTTTACTTATTTTCATTATTATTATGCTCAGGAACGGGAAAAGGTAACTTTTCTCTCGACTATTCTTAAATCCTACTCAATCAATCGCATCTCCAGCTACTTATAATTACAAGACAAATAATAATATTAAAATTGACTTAATCACTTAACACACATGGTTTTATATGTATAGGACATCCTCCTTACTTTTATATATAGGTATATACATTTATGTATAGCAGCTATTGAATCTCAACAGAAGAACGGATGAAAGCTTGCCAATTATTTAAGGTTTCAATGGAGTTGTTGTTGCACCGTTTTACATATTCACAAATTGTCTTCTAAATGTTATTTTAAGGTTCAAAGTGTGTCTCTTTCTAGTTGGCTCATTTAAGATTCATTCACACGAAAACATTATTCAATTCCATAAATCTACACACACTCCCCGTCCTTCTCCATACTTAAAGGCCTTCGTACATATTTGCAAGTTCAAAAAGGCTTATCAAAACTTATCTACACCTTAAACTCCGTCTTATTCTCAATCCTATTTCTAACTCTACTTTAAATTACTCAATGCTATGAATTCTTTATATACATCTTTCTATTAGTCGCATATTCTTCATCATGTCTATTCATCACCCAGAAAGCCCGAAAGCTCCTGAAGTTGATGACAGTGAACATGGGTCTCTTTATTATCAGCTACCTAATCAGGTTTTTACACCCTTTCTAACTTCATAGCTTGTCACACAATATTTACAAAATCAACTTGAATATTTACAATATCCTACATAATTACATTTACACATGTAAAGTTACGTGTTACAACAGTTGCGATAAAAGTCGATTAAAAAGCTGCACAAGTCTAAAACTGCGTTGATTCATTTCCTCTTCTTCTACTTTCTTTATCACTTGCGTTATACTTTTATAGTGAAAGATGATTTTTGTCTCAGTGTTTAATTTAGTTTCCATCTTATACAAAAGAGGCAGTATTCTGTTGATTCATATCTTATTTCTCTTTTTGGAGTTTAAAAGCGAAAGCAGCCAACAAATACAAAAAGGAAACGAAAACCTTATTCATTAAGGAAGGAAAGTTTAAAACTCTTTTAAAAGGACGAGAGGAATAAATAAAACTAGTCACAATTTCTTCTTCTTAACTTAAAAGAACAAATTTAAAATAATTATCCACCTAAACAAATCCGGACTTGGTCTACTTGGTTGGTAGCAAATTATGGTAACTTCAAGTCAATGTATATAATCTTTAGCTTGTCATTAAACTTATCGTCTTTTTACAACTTTTACAACTTCTGTCTTTACACAAACTCTAAAGAAACTTAAAACTTTGGAGTCATCTACTAAAGCTAAAGGTTATATAATATTTAAAACAATTTTACCGGAGGATATTTTGACTACAACAATCGAAGAGTTCCAGGAAATTTCTTGACTTATCTCAATAACTAAAGCTGATGACTACCTAACTAACTATAGGTAACTATAATGTAATATACATTTCCAGTAGATAATCAATATATAAATGGATTTCACTAACAATAATATAGTAATTACTCATAATATAGTTCTCAAAGCAGCCTTAGTCATATTAACTAATCATAGGGAGGTGTTTCTTATTTCTCTATCTTTTCATTTGGTTCTGCATTTCATGTCTAGATCCGAGTTTACTTTAGTTAGGAAGTTCTTCGTCTTAAAACAGTCTGACTCGTCTCTTCATATCATTTCGCTTCCACTGAGACTGACGATAGAATTCCATTCTACTCATGTTAAAGATCGCGTCGAATTCCGCATCCACCAAGTGACGCTGCAAGTACAACCATAATGATGCATATTAAACTCTCTGTCTCCTTAATCTTTAATTACTAATCAGTAACTCACCTCAAGATTGTTGCGGTCTACATCAGCAGGTAAGCGGTAATTAGTAGTCATAAGCAAATGGTATGGATATACTTTAAGAGGCTCTGTCGCTGTCGTTGGCGTCATATTTGGAAGAGACCTACGGAGATGAGGACTTGCCGACGGATATCTAAATCCTCCGGTGTATGTTGTCGAACTTCTGATGTCCCCACCCTAAACACACAATCAATATTCCTCAGTCACACATTCCAAACTCTTATGCCTCCTCTCCTATAAATTTGCAAATTTGTTTTCAGTGTAACACACGGGGATTTCCAGTATCATACCAATCTACAATTAAGTACATCGATATCCCCGCTTACTACACTTTATAATTAACTAGGTATCTCCCATTAAATTTACTCTAGTAAAGCACAAGAACCAATTTAAATACTTACTAAAGCACGTCTATCAGCTTCTGTGATGGATCCAGTTGAAACTAAACGAATTTTAAAGAGTATGAGATCACGGAAGGCAGCAGAAAGAATAAGAGAAGGGATCGAAGTCTTGTTACAGGTCATAAGAGGTTCAAAAGGTCAAAAGGTTTCAAACTTAAAGGGAGGACACTGCAGGGTTAGCCAATAAAGGTCCATTGAAACAAATAATACGCACATACATATAATCTCATATGATGAGTGACAGGGTGTGGGAAGGTCTTGTACAACAAGGTAATTAAATATGTATCTTTATAGTTATATGGCTTACTATCGGATCGTGCACTGCTGAATTCAGTACTATGGGTTTTCTCGCCCATCGCTCCAAATGGATAATCAGCCTATTCAAATCAAACCAAAGTTTACGTCTAACGCAACAACGCAATGCTCTAAAAAACACACTCTCGTCATCTAAACACCAATTTCATGTCATAGCATTTTGCATTAACAATCACATTCCAGTTCTCAGGCAACTCTTTGAGTCTATCTCGTGCATGTACACCTCTCGTCTAGTCTCACGCGTGTGGGTGTGTGCTTAATTGCTCAATATTTGTGAGAGACTCACCTCTTCATTTACAGTAATCTACACTACAAATTGAACAAATCTCAACGCTCTCATTTGTTAATTA
>Ga0194135_10000290_pt1 | contig 29083 bp, 15 predicted proteins | sample LitLau_LLRF_2013_FD_134024 | JGI IMG/M metagenome (GOLD analysis project Ga0194135, IMG submission 134024) | Freshwater sediment microbial communities in response to fracking from North America - Little Laurel Run_MetaG_LLRF_2013 (version 2) | ecosystem: Environmental > Aquatic > Freshwater >... | reverse complement strand
TTTGTGCCCTTCTAGGTCGGGTGCCATTTTCTCGGTACGCCGTTTTCTTCCGATGGCTTTTAAGTGCTGAAGCTTTGTACTGTTCTGTGTGGGCTGCGACCTTTGCTTTTACGTCTGATCATCGGGTAAGATCGGATATAACTTTGTACAGATATGTCTGTAAGACACTATGATACCGGTTAACTACTCAGTTGAAGACCTTTGTAGTGTCTGTCTAGTAATAGTTTCAATATTTGTCTTTCCAGGCTAAAGGTCTAAAAGGATTTCATGGAAATCTGGTCGTAAGTCTTGGAGGCGTTTTTTCAGTCGCAAATGCTTCACGGATTCTGGTGGGACTAAAACTGTCAGCAGGACATAAGAAAAGAATAATTCTCTTCATTTTGTACTGGGCGATAACATTTCTGTTCCAATTCCCAGTCTTGGTGTTCATCGTACTCACGGACTTCTTAACTCCTATACAACTCCCTTTCACTATCCTCATGGATGTAGTTATCGTGATGTTCGTGGTTCTGGACACTGTAGTCAGCTTTGTTTACTTCCACATGATAATTTGCGGCGGTAAGCCCAAGAAAAGGAAGCCAAGGAGGCAACCTAAAAAACGAGTTAAGAAAAAAGTAGTAGAGATAGAAAGTGAGTCTAGCAGCGAATCTGCAGAAGAAGATGAAGACGCTGAGGCCGATGAAGAACAAGGCGGCGTTGATGAGCTAGTCGACAATGGGGATGGCATTGTTGGGTTTGTCGACGACGAGGATGACGTTCTGGAATTGGTCGACAACGGGGATGGCATTGTTGGATTTGTCGACGACGAGGATGACCTTGTGGAGTTGGTCGACAGAGGGGATGGGATTGTGGGGTTTGTCGACGAAATAGAAGTTGTTGCGGAGTCAGACGAAGAAGAATATGGCATTGTGGAGTTGTTCGATGAAGAAAACTTTGTTGTTAGACCAGAGGAAGAATATTACGTTTCGGGGTCAGTTGACGAGGAATACGGCATCGCTGCATTATTCGAGGATGAAAATGGTAATTATGGGCTTGCCAACGAAGGAGATGATGATACGGGGTCAATCGAGGATGAATATGGCATTGTTGGGTTGTTCAGGGAAGAAAATGTCATTCTGGGGCTTGCCAACGCAGATGATGATGCTACGGGGTCAATCGAAGATGAATACGGCATTGTTGGGTTGTTCAGGGAAGAAAATGCCATTCTGGGACTTTCTAACGAAGGAGATGATGCTACGGAGTCAGTTGACGAGGAATATGGCATTGTTAGATTATTCAAGGAAGAAGATGTCATTCTGGGACTTTCTTACGAAGGAGATGATGTTACGGGGTCAATCGAAGAGGAATACGGCATTGTTGGGTTATTCGAGGAAGAAGATGTCATTCTGGGGCTTGCCAACGAAGAAGAAGATGATATTTTGGAGTCAGTCGACGAGGAATATGGTATTGCTGGATTATTCGAGGATGAAAATGGTAATTTTGGACTTGCCAAAGAAGGAGATGATGTTACGGAGTCAATCGAAGTTACGGAATCAATTGAAGTTACGGAGTCAATTGAAGTTACGGAATCAATTGAAGTTACGGAGTCAATTGAAGTTACGGAGTCAATTGAAGTTACGGAATCAATCGAAGTTACGGAATCAATTGAAGTTACGGAGTCAATTGAAGTTAAGGAGTCAATTGAAGTTACGGAGTCAATTGAAGAGGAATATCCGGCATATGGCATTGTTGGATTATTCAAGGAAGAAAATTTCATTCTGGGGCTTCCCAACGAAGATGATGGATATGAAAAGCTATAAAAAGAATATTTATTTCATGCAATATAGATGTGAATACATAGATATAGTTTTTTAGTTCTCTAGTTAAAAAGCTAAAAATGCAGTTGTAATCTAATTCTGACTTGAATCTATGACTGCATGAGCAACCAATATAGTGTTACTTTCATCTTCTTTACACCTGCCATGTGTTTTGCGTTTCGTCTATTGTTATCCATTTATAAACTAGCTTATAATGAAGGTTATACAATTGTTGTTGTTGTGTTTCGTTTATACGGGGGAAGATTGAGATTGTCCCAAAATTTAGCTCTGGAATGAAAAGGCTCGTCCATAATTTCCAGTTTTTTCCCTAACTTCAGCACCTTAATTGGCAGATCTGTTTCATTTCCCTCAAGGGCATTGCTCAATTCCGGCCATTCCACATTTTGGAGTTTCATCGGAACTCTGCGTCAAATATATGTCCATTTACGTTAGTTTATAAGAATCTCGACTTTTACACACAATGCAAAGCAAATCCAATTATATATTAAATGTATACCCGTCTCTAGCAAACGAAGTCCAAAGTTGTACTAGAATCTTTGACATTTCATAATCCTGTGAACCTTTTGTATGGATCTTTTGAAAAGGCAAATTAAACATCAGAGGCAGTTCATCCCCGTGGGCAGTTCCATAATGGACGTCCTCCGATCTCAAAATTCGCCTACTGATCCAACTCCAGCTCGAACTAATGAGCACATCCGCCACGATAGGGAGGTTAAAGGACATCCCCAGCACAAACTTTGCAAAGCTGAACATTCCTTGGTAAGAGTAAATGTACGGGTAGATCGTATGGTGACCACGGTGAAGGTTCAGAGTGTTGTGCATTCCTTCAAAGAAAGTCCGGTCTGTCAGAAAGAGAGTCAAGTTGAGGAAGGTGTCCATGTCGATCTTGGTACTGGAGTTCGACCCAAAGTAGTAGTCCCAGATTTTCATAGCTATCTCCTCTTTATCAGGTTCCTCATCAAATTTGAATACAATTGGAGCCCAATAAGTCCAGTTTTTTGACAGTTCATCTCGCACAGTGTCGTTCTTTACCATAACTATATGTGGGAGTAACAATGTGTCAAAAAACTTTTTGTAATGAGGTTTCAGCATGAGTGACTTTTCATATTATGATGTGAATCGTGTGTTCGTGTGTGACTGGGATTATATAACAAATTATTACAGGCAGCAGTTAAGAGTCCTTCTTCCGAGTTACAACCTACAATCCACGGAACTTGAGCAATGTTCCCGTTTAGCATGAGACTCTCCGGTTTATCTGGAAGGAACACTTGCGTATCGTCACTCCGATTTCTCTCCACGGTGGGTCCGAATAAGGCCAACTTTTCATGTAACACATTCTGCAATAAAAATTATTCATCCGATTTTAATTGGATTTCCCCGAAAATTGCTCATATAGAGCTCCAAGAAGTATAATAAGTGTAATTAGAGAAACTGATTTATTATTTGTAATGTTGTTGTAGTAGTACGGATGCAGCTCGTTGTGCTCTTGCAATTTCTTCTGCATCGACGCTGCGTAGACATTTAGCAAGGTCTTCTTTACTTTCTGTAGTGCAGTTGAACTTGCTTGCGAAATAAATTGCTTGCTCAAGAGGATGCTCTTCCCTTCCCCAGCTTACCAAAGCAGTACCTGATTGACTTATTGCTCGATGGAAGAGACCTATTTAAATAGCAGCAGCACAGTTTCATTACCGTCATAAAGAAGCATTTTATTATTATTATAGTGTTCAGAGAAGAACGTATAGATGAACTGAAATCAAACCTCTGGACATAGGGGACAACAGGTGGTAATGTACAGCAACTGACCCAGCAGACTCTCCCATTATGGTAACTAGATTCGGATTGCCCCCGAAACTCCTAATGTTGTCTTTAATCCACTTCAGTCCAAGGACTTGATCCTTCAGGGCCATATTCCCACTCATGTCGTCATTATCCAGGCTTAAAAATCCTGAAGACCCGATAAAAAAATGTTGTTCAGCTCTTTCAGTTCAGACAAACAGGAACTTAACTTGAAACAAAGGTAAAATAATAAGAAATCCGTAGAATGTGCGAAGGCGTATTACCAAAAGCCCCAAGCCTGTACTGGAGAGTGACGAGCACTACATCTTCATCCAGCCAATACTTCGGCTGGTAAAACTGAGACGATCCTTGCATCCAAAGTCCCCCGTGAAAGTAAGCAATAACAGGCCTGAGTTCCGACTCTCTGATTGTTTCCTCTTGGTCACGTTGAAACTACAAGTTCACACATATGACACAAATAAAGATGTTGACATTACTTGTTTTTCCTATATCTCATCAAAGGAATGAATTACAAGGAGAGATGTCTGGAAGGGAAAAGTGAGTAGTCCCCATAATAAATATTATATTCTATGTTTATTTAAAAAGCCTTTGCTCCAGCACCTCTCTCGATCCTCCTTCGAGGCAGAGAGAGTTCATAAATTATAGAGCAGGCGAGTTCTGAGAAATCGAGACTGAATTGAATATACTATACTTGTTAGGAATATAGGTTACCTGGTGCGTGTAAACATTCAGGAAAAGACAGTTCTCTTCGCCCGTTAGAAACTTTCCTATCAAATGGTACTGCAAACATTTGGCTCCGTATTGAGTAGCATCTTTCACATCTTCCCAGGGCTCGCTCAGGGGCACTGGAGGCTGCGTTTGTGTAGCCATTCAATTAAAACATCCGTGTTAGCGTAATTGCATAATAACATTATTAAGTTTAACTTAAAAAATAATATAAGTAAATAAACGCGTGGGTAATAATGATAATGTGTATGATGAGGCCTAATTTCTAGCGAGTTCTCTATGCTTTATGTATGTTGGTTCCATAAATAAATACCTTGAACCGTAGATGCCCAGATGGACTGTGGGCGAATGGGATTCCCACAAAACTGTAATAGGTTCTCTCATTCCTGGAAACTCCATCGGAACCCTCGAATTTCCCTAACGGAGTGTGCGATATGATTTTGGGGAGTTCGGGAGTGGGCGAGAAGAAACTGAATGAACTTAATAGAAATGCCAGAGTTGAATTTGCTCCCCACATATTTGATTATGTAGTTGTGTGGGAAGGTAATTAGGATTATGTTTGATTAGTGAGGGGATGAAAAATTGCGAAAGAATGAAAAGAAATCAAAGAGCAACTGTAATAAGAGAATAATGATAAGTAGCTTTGATCATCTCGGTCAGACTGTTTCGCAATACTACACATGGAAGATGTATTTATTGGGACTTATGGTTAAATAACCGCGTATAGGTCATAGGTTACTTTGCTAATAGGGAGGGACTCGTACATATTATTGGCATACACGTAACATTCTCATTTGCATATATGAAGTCTACGCGCAGGCAGGAACGAGAGATGAATTAACAAGCTATTGCCAATTTTACAACTGGATTTTACTAACAAGCCATTATCTATGAATGTAAGAGTGAATTCACATTCATTAAGTTAACAAGCAACTCATTATTCATCCTTATTTACAAATTATAAAAGCATTATGAAATGATGTATGTCTGATGATGACTCTCTCATATAAAACATGCGGATCTCTTGTATAGAGCAGAGCTCATAAGATATACATTATGTGTGCATTACTTGCATAAGATTTGTTAGGTATGTGTTCTTTTCGCAAGAGGATCTCATTTTTAATTTGTCTACCCGGCGGCTGTCATATAATCCTATGGATTCATTTCATCAAACCATTGGCAACAAGTTAACTTTCTGCGAAAGCTTCATGGAGACTAAACTGCTTTCGCATTTTTTACAGGTCCCGACAGCTTCTTCGAATGTTCTGCTGATTTTGAGCTGCTGCTTCCGCTACCGTACTACTGCTTTCCCCATCACAGCTATCACAATACAAGTTTGAAACTACTGCCGATCTGACAGCGAAGTCACGGCCAGCCCAGTCTTACTCGTCTAAAAAAGCAATTCAATCCCGAGCATATTTATAGAGAAAAATGATCAGGACCTACTCGTCTATCACATTGGGAAGGCGATCCCTGAATTTGGAAGAATCTGAGAGCGAGGTGTACGACCCGTACCCCTCTTACACGATGGACTACCCCCGATCACGAGGCTTAAGGGAGACTCACAGTCGATTTGCAATTCAAGAAGAAGAAGCCGAGGACTTCTTTGATGAATCAGAAAGTCGGATCCTCCAGCCCTACTCTTCTGTCACAATGGACTCCCAATCGCGATCCCGAAACTTTGAAAACTCCGAAAGTCGTCGGGTCCATGAGCCTTACTCGACCATCACAATCGATGATTCCAGGGCTCGAACCTTTGGGCAATCTGAGAGTCGAACGATCATGGAGCCGTATTCTTCTGCAACCCTGGATTCCCGCAGCAGGGCAAGTGTCGAGGGATCTCGGAGTGAAGTCATTGAATTGACTGAAGCCACTCCGATATCGAGGGACAGGTCCATGTATCCTTTCGACAGAAACGACCCCGATCTTAAGGGAGTCCCGGAGCCTCCCTGTGGAGATGGAGATGGAGATTGCGAGCCTGAGCCTTTGTTTAACTGCTGTCGACTTTACATTCCCTTCTTGAGTCTCTACATCGTATGAAAAACACTTAAGCCTCCTTTCTCTTAACTTTAACTTAATAATAGTTGAATGCTGAGGCTTATGAAATCTCTTTGTTGCTTTAAAGTTTGCCATTGTCTGTATGACACTCTTCATGACTCTCGACCAGTGCAGGGGTGTGGTAACCTTCGACTTCGACGACTCATTCCACGTTGACTTGGCATTCCTTATCTTGTACATTGATTTCGCGTACATAGCCTTTTGGTCTCTGGTATACATTATCCTTATTAATTGCGGTGCCCGTGGCCAATTCTTCTCTTCATTGGCAAGTTACAAGCAAACAACTTTCGAGTACCTTTAAAACATGTTGCATAGTTAAGGTGTATAATTGCTTAATCATAATTGCTTTCTTTTCAGAACCTTGTCTATTTGGCCATTCATAGCTTCATGGCTATCGTCCTGATCGTACTCTTACTCAGGTATTTGAAGAGCGTTTTCCTCAAGCAAGAAACTTCTTGCATAAAAACTGGAGGCATGTGCATGATTGTCGCACTCGCTCTGGGGCTGGCTGTTTGGGTTACTTTTACTCTCGCTCTGAAAAGTAATCAACAACTTTTCGATCGAGCTAAATGTATCTGTGAAGCAGGTGAATGCGACTGCGAATGGGGATGCGAAGGCCAATGTGCAGAAGACGACGATGATGACGATGACGATGACGACGATGACGATGACGATGATGACGATGATGAAGTATCTCCAACTCGTAGACCGTACCGTTTGAGTAACAGCGGTATCAGTCTGGGCGATAATTCCTTGAGACGAAATACGACTGAAAGCTTTAGCATCGCAGATGAGTCCAACTGTGAGCAACCGCTGGAACTCATCTATGAATCCATTTTATAGTCTTGATTAGAAAGTTCTACTCAGGTTCCAGTAGTAGAGTGTTAATGATTTTTGTGTTTGTTCTTTTAGTCGCGCTTCCTTACGGACACAAGAGTCGTCACGGACCTAGCGTGACTAGTTATGATCCAACTGGAAAGTCACTTTTGCCCTTGAGGAAATCTTCCAATGCAATGCTGGTGGATTCCTCCTCGTCCTACGTTCGACCGTCCTACGTGAGACCACCTTTGGTGTCCCCGTCGGCCCTTTTCCGACCTATGAACTACTCTTCGTCCTACATCGACCCTGAAGAATCTATCTCGTCATACTCTCGGCCTTTGGAGTCATCTGTGTACAACATTGCACCTATGGGATCAACCGCTTCCTACTTCCGACCCATAGGATCCATGTCTAGCTATTTGGAACGCATGGACTCTTCTTCTTCAGCGTATGTCGGACCTTTGGATCCTTCCACTTCCTATGTCAATCCCACACGGTCGGGTTCCCCTGCAGTACCAAGATTCGAGCACAACATGTTCTTTCCTTCTCCCGATCCGTACGTGGCTTGTGAACTTTGTGAAGAGTATAATCGCCGGTACAATCGGAATCAGAGGATGAGCAATGACACTGAAGACACGCAAGAAGATCCTACAAGGAATGATTCCAGTGTGACTGTTCTCATGTCCCCTTCTGGTCAGTTGAACGATGTGGATTATACCGAGTCGAACTGGACAAATGATCAATCGCCTCCTGAGCAGCCATGTCTCGAATGCAGCAATAGGCGAGGAAACTACACTTTCGGACGAACTTACCCAATCTTTGTTAACATTTTCAGGGCACGGATTGGATAACTATCTAACAAGTGCAAATCATGTTCTAAACTTTAAAGTAAACTTTGTGAATGTAAAAACTATGTAACGCGTATGAAATGAAGGTGCTGATGAGATTCAATACTGTAACGTGTTATAAAAATCTAATTTTTTAATAAAGTCACGCTGTTCTTCAGCTACGTATCATATGAAATCTCAAAGTGTGTTTTTATTTAGTAGTAGAGATAAAGTCTAATAACTAATAACAAACTACTATTGCATGTGTACTACCGGAGTAGAGAGGCCTAAACCAACCATTATTACAACGGATGAGATTCATGAATGCATTTTGATGTTTTTCATAAAGTTCTCGGTTATTAGTTCCCACATTATATGCAATTATGCACCTTGTCATGTGTGCTATGAAGCTCTTTTAGGTTTCGCAAATCTAATTTATTATAATTGAAAAGTAAATCGCTTCGTTTCACTATCATCATATTCATGATCATTAATAATCTCCAAGCTATTACATACAATGAATTCATTAATTTAACGATGGGGGTTTTTATCCTTATTGCACAACAGCGGGCTATTATTATTACTATTATAGCGAACGCACACAAGATCATATTTGTAGTTGTAGGGAACCCGGATAGGAAACTCATTTGTTCGAAACCAGTTTCCTTCATCTGCGAGTTTCGTGTTTGTAGAGATATACTTTATTTTTAAGCCTCTACTCAAACTGAACTAGTACAAGATTAAAAAGCTATACAACCCAACTCACGTAACATGTGATTTTGGAAGTCAACTTCAAGCAAACCTTATTCTTGATTACTATGTTTCATAACCCAAAGAATTATTTTAATTTAAAACCTTGCGTCATAAAGAGTATAATATAGCTTGTAACTAAATAGATTATGTGTATATTTTATACATAAAGCAAGTGTATATTTTTAGTTTCTATTGCTCCGTATAGTCTTATACTGCTCTTTTGGAAATTGATCTATAAAGAAACACAAAACATACTTTTTAAATTAAACTGACAACTGGAGTCAATATTAGGAAAAGAGATTAATTAATTGAGTCATATCTTCTGCGTGGGAATCTTATTTGCTGATATGCTGAAAGAATTGGTCTACACACTTTTCATAGCAGGGGCAGCAATATTAGCGAACATCTACTTATTACCATTAGATAAGACTTCTTCTTCTGCTGGAGAGCCGATAGAAATCCAATCTGTGTTCGGAAGATTACGTGGCCAAACCGGAGTCACAAGAGGAGGGAGGACTATTTATAAGTTCACCTCGATTCCTTATGCCATAAGTCCTGTGGACAATCTGCGATTCGAGGTAACACTGCTCTATATTTTATGCATATCCACTCACCTGTGCACTACTACTACTATGTGATTTACTTCTCCACTTTGACATGAATAGTCTCCTCACTCGTTAACATCATCTTGGAATAATCATTGTCGTTGCCTAAATAATTAATGTTGTCGATTAAGCAGCCTCCTCTGAAATTCGGGAAATGGGAAGGAACGCTGGATGCAACGAAGACAGCTCCAGCATGTGCTCAATTTGACGTCCTCATGGGAAAGTCGGAGGGCCAAGAAGACTGCCTTTTCCTCAATGTATACACTCCGACTACGTTGCCTCCTTCCTCTGAAGTATGCCTGCACACTGGCTTCAATTTGTATCTCTCTGAACTTTGCATAAGGAGGAGTATTCGTAGTTTCGTAGAAAGCATGAAACAAGTGGCTTTTCTTTCTCCCAAGTAGATTGGTAGCCGAAGGAAAAAGATGAAGCTCCTTCCTGTGATGGTGTTCATTCACGGAGGTACTAATCATCTACCTGAAAGCAAAACTTTTACTATGCAACATCAAAGAAGCATTCTTACTGTGTGTGTGCAACCTTTTATATGGTTGACATAAAGGGCACTTCATGTATGGCAGCCATCGGTTCTACACTCCAGACTACATCCTTGATGAAGATGTGATTCTGGTAACTTTCAACTACCGCCTGAATTCATTAGGTTGGTTAATTTTGAATGTACTATATAGCATTTGGACTCCCTATAATAACTACTAATTGCAAATATTGAAACATTGGTGCATATAGTATAGGTATATACAATAGTTCTTTGATAATAATGATAAATCAACCATCCGTATATGGTTCAAATAGGATTCCTGAACACGGGTGATTCTGTCGTAACTGGAAACCAAGGAATGAAAGATCAAGTTTGCGTTTTGAAATGGATTCAAGAAGCTATAGTGGATTTTGGTGGAAATCCAGATCTAGTTACATTATTCGGGGTAACTTAACCTACAAAGCCGCAACTTCTGTCTCTCTGTCTTCATGTCTTTTACTCAGCAACCAAAGACTGAATTAAACTCTCAAAGTTTTGACATCATTTAAATTATTTACAGAACAGCGCAGGTGGGGCAAGTGTCGGTTTCCACATGTTGTCCAATATGTCAAAAGGTATGTGTGTGTAAGATAATGTAGGAGAAGTTGCATCATTGTTTTATGTCAAGTTGGCTCATGCAAAGGGTTGGAATGCTCCTTAATGTCTTGTAATCGGTTATAACATTTCCATAATTCATCCAAGGACTACTGAATCTTCTCTTATTGTAGGTCTATTCCACAGAGCAATTTCTCAGAGCGGATCAAGTCTCTCTCCAATCATTTTTACTAGAAATCCTACAAAGCAAGCCATTCGGTTGGGGAATAAGTTGGGTTGTTCTACTGCAAATTCACAGGAAATTGTGGCCTGCCTTAAACGCCTCCGTGTAGAGGATATAATTCGAGTTCATGAGGAAACATACGTACGTTGGGTTTATCTTTCTTTGCCACATGCAGCTTAAATCTTACGAAATGGTTAGACACAACCCGGGCCGTTTTGTGAGATACATAACATGAGATCGCTTGTAACCTCCTATGTACACTGTATATGACCTTGCAGGATGCCTTTTATGAAACAGACGCAATATTTACACCCAGTGTGGAAAAGCCTAGTGTAGACCAAAAAAATAAAGAAGATATATTTCTTTGGGACTCTCCTAGCAAACTACTGCAAGAAGGGAAATTCCACAAAGTCCCAATGATAGCTGGCGTAACACAAGACGAAGGATGCTTTAGAACTCCGTGTAAGTTCACAAATTCTTTGAGAATTGCAATTGTGTGATTTATATGTATTACCCGAGTTCCCTTACACAACATCATCAAAATCCCCAGCACGATGAGCATGAAAATCAAAATTCGCATGCATGAATATTTTCTGGATCAATTGATTACTTGTTGTGGCCAGAATAATTTTCCATACATTTTTGCATTTTGATTTGCTATATGTTCCGATTTCAATATGATATCGCTTGTGTGTGTGCATGGTTGTGCTTGCGTTCAAAGTACCGCATGAATTGCCTTGTATGTGTATGAATTAGCATTGCTGAGAGTAATGGAATAATAATATTGAATGAAAGTTGATTGGAAAGGATGAGACAAGTCAAAACGACACGGTGAATAGAACTCATTGTGTATATACTAATACACCTGGGACGATGGTTTTTACAGTGGTCATAAATGATCAGAGAAAACTCGACTTGATGACTCATAATTGGACGTCTGTCATAATTGAGAACCTCAATCTCCACTCGGCTGCGAATCCAGAAGCTACCGCAGGTAAGATACGCGAGGAGTATTTCCCAGAAGAAGAAGATGCTGTCTCACTTCCTCCTCGGGGGGATCCGATGATGATGAGTTTGGCAGGAAGGCAAATAACGAAAGAAGACATTAAAAACCTTTCCAACATTTTTGGGGATCGATTCTTCGCAGAGCCGTGTAGTCAAGAGGGTCTTTATCATTCACGTCATGCTCCGCTCTATTTGTACTACTTCACAAAAAAATCTGATATCGGATACGGTTACATCTTGGAATGGACGAGAGGAGGACTCCTCCCTGTCAACTTGGGACTTGTCGTGGCATATCTCAAAGCACTCCTTCACTTGAAACTTGGTTGGACTGTTGACAATTACGGTAAGTGTATCATGCAGGTATAATTAAAGGCCCCTCTCTAAACATCAACCACCGCTGTGGTAGTACGGTTGTCTTTGTCGAGTCATAATCATGTATGACGATGAGTATCATCAGCTTTTGTGTATTCCTTCACATCCTTATTGTTAGTTGGTGCAGAAATTCCTCGAATATCATTTGATAGGATTTTTCATGGGTCTCTTTTTATTATGAATCCCTGGGTTCAACATTATTTGTGAAAGGATCAAAGCCAATGCAGGAAGTGCAGTCCACAGTCCTTTCCAGGTGAACGCATGATGATGATCAAAATACTCGTAGTAGAAATATGTGCCATCTTAGAAATACCGTTTCCTTTCCTCTGAGTTAGTATTGTGAGAAGCTCAAGTTGAACATTAATGCTTTCCAATCCCAACTTGAAAGAAAGCGACGAGTGTATACTGTATAGTGTGTGTGTGCACTACAGCATTTCTTCATGTGTGTTGCGGTTACAATATTATAAAGAAAGAGCACTCTCGGAAATCCTTTCGTCGTCTTGATAGTAGTGTACTAGTAATCTCTTTAGAGCAGTTTTCCCAATTCAAAGACTGTTATAGTAGGTGAATTGGGTTGTCGTTTTGCTGTTGCATAGTCAACCGTACTTTTAAGAAATAAAAGCCTTGTGCAGGAAATTAACGAAGTTTAGTTTTATAGGAAACATAATAGCAGGCTGTGGAGTTATGAATTTTTAAAACGACTTGACTGTAACATATAGACTTGTCATGCAGTCAACATCATGTCATCAGTTTTCTGCGAAGAAGAAGCTCTTTCATCTTTCATGAACTAACAAGGATTGTTTTTCACACAGGAGTTTGCCACACAGATGAACTGCCTTTCCTCTTTAAGTTGTCTTTCGAGTTGGACGTTTCCAGAACTTCTCCCAACTTTGGCTTCTCTGAGAGCCTGATTAAGCTCTGGGCTTCCTTTGCAAGGAACGGGTAAGCTCGGATGAGTCGCTTTACATAATGAGAGTGTGAGAAGTTGATCACAAGACTTCAACCGCCGTTTGAATGGTTTCGAGTTTCAAGAGATTTTAATATATTCAACAGTTTCTCGCTCTTGTCAACAGCAATTTACAATGAATTCAACTGTTTCATCCAATTTAACGTATTTTTGTGGTTTGAAATAGGAAACCAGATTCATTTCAGGGAGTCGAATGGGTGAAGGCAGATCAGGCTGGTGGTAATAGCGATGAGACGTGGAGGTATCTCGAGATAGGCGATACACCCAAAATGATATCAGAGCCGTTTGCGTCCAGAGTGAGATTCTGGAAGTCCCTGTCTCTCTCTCAAAACTAAGGATCTACACTACACTTAACAAATCAATAAATTCAAATGTGACAATATGCATGACAGTTAATAAATACATCAAGAATGATGACCTTCTGCAGAGTAAACAAAATGGCGTTTCCGAGTCAGGAACTGTTTGTATACTAATACGTCTTTAAGTGAATGTTGATTACATCATGAATATCAGAGTCCTGAAACGTGGGGGAGTTCAAATGAGACTATTAATTGCTTTAAACTTAAGTACACACAACTTCAAAATTAAAGAGTTGAGGAAACTCGTTAAGATGAAAGTTATGAAACTCAGCAGCCTAGTTAAAATTTAAATATTTGCGTTTTTTTTTAATCTTAAAGTAGGTTAAAAGGACAGAGATACTTATGCTCAAGTCTCAGCAGTCTTGCCTGTTGTATGCATTTCTGTCAGTTAACCATTTCACAAGTAAACATATTTTCATTTGCTCTTAAGCTTTTCTCCTCTTATGCTTTTATTATGTGATTTATTCAACATTTGCAAGGAACTTTACTTCTGTCAATTATTTCGTTATTTTCTTATTTTGCTTCTGCTGTTTTGCTACATCATAAAATGTTCTGTTTGAGAATCTTTTATGTCCACAAGAATTTTATGAAGGTATGTACCTGCTGTGTGCAGCTTGCAGTGAAATTGTGTTACAAAATTTAAAAGAAATTCCATATTCCTCATGTAAATCCTTTTTACAACTTTCTCCGCGTTATCTGCAGAACTTACCCATTTGGAAGAGTAAGAAACTACACGTCAGGGTTCCAGGTTGCTTTCTCCTTCAATATAATTCTTCTTTTAACCATTTCAGCAAGAAGGTAACCTAACCAGGAGTACAAGTGTACAAACCTACTTTTATTTCGACCCTCCTTCTAGTGTAACAAATAAAGTGAGCTCAACTTATTCGCTAAACTTCTGCTCTACCTACTTCATCGCTTGTTTCACATAAAAAGAGAAAGTAGAACTTTCCCTGGTTTAGTTCTTCAGCCGAGCTCAGGCCTACCAGACCAGACACACACACACTTTATTGAACTCCAGACATTTTATCTGTCCAGGGGTGACATTCCTCCTTACTTTCTTCTTACGACATTTTGTGTTTCCAATTACCAGACTCTCGGTTTTGCAAAGTAGTTTGCAGACACAAATGCAGAGGAGGCAAGACCAAGAAAGCTATTAATTCAGCTTCCACTGGATTTTTTCATCAAAATCGAACTCTCAATCAACTTCCTGTGTAACTGACAAGACTAAATTGGACCAGTCTTGCTACAACAGATAAACAATTCTTATCGTCGTTACTAGTCCTGTTATGAACTACTACTCCTTCCTGTTCTCGTCCCAGCCGTAAAAATAAATCTCAAAGCAAACTGTAATCTCCGGTCGTCGTATTCCGACTTCTGGAACTGTAAATATATTAACTATAAATACCCGGGACACGAAGACAATAAACATCTTTCCATCAAAAGGTTTCGATAGAGCAACTCCCACCTGCACCAAATTACCACAGTCTTTTCTTTATCAAGACCTTCCTCGAATTATAATTGTATAAAGAACAGTTGTTGTTTTGTTGAGACAATGGGGAGTCAAGTAACGTGCTGTAGATGCAGAAGAGGTTTCTGCATGACTCTGTTCCAGACACTAATTGTTCTGAACTTGGTGTTCATGAGAAGGGTGAACTCATTACAAGAACAAGAGAAAGTAGTCGTCGAACAAGAGAAAGCCACGTCAAAGTTGTACTCAGTGGACTCACTCCAAAGGAAAGAAGCAGGAGATGAGTCAGTGGATCATTTTACTCCAGTCTACACGGAATCCACATCTCCAGAGATTTTACTTCAAAACAATCCTCATTCATTTAATTACGCACGCTTGAATGCTTCAAATAATTACTTGAACATGTCTTCAAGCTCCTCCGAGCCATACTCCATGATGCCAATGTATGGATACGTATTGTCAGGCCTCTTCCTCTTCGTTATTTGGATTGTGGGCACCTCTGGCAACTTTCTGGTGATTTATCTCGTTGCCAGAAACAAACAGGTGAGTAAGCATTAGTGAAATGAATATAAGAGACACGACCTAGTTTTTTAATCTGTTCTTGGCTCGTCCGCTCCTCCTACCTTATTTTTACTTGACGACACACAACAAATACAGATCCAAGTTTGTTTTGTTCTCGTCGTAGTAATGTTCTTTCAAAGAGAAAATTTTATTACGTAACAGTAGAGCAGATGTCAAATGCAAGTTCACAAAAAATCGCAAACTAATTATGCGTACTGCTCTTTAATTAAAACAACTCTTTGAAGTTCGATGATGATAAGCAATAGACTCATCGCGACTCGACGACACTTCTGTCAATAATTCAAGTCTTCCAATCCAACTCTTCTCTTTCCATTGAACTATATTATACCTTGGCCATATTTGATTAATTTTTTACTTTCTTCTTAAGTACATCCTTGGAGCTTCAAAGGGCATGCGAAGCTTCTTAATTAGGGCGAAATTGAAAGTACAAATAAATTAGACACTCCTTCTAGCTTGTTTGTTTGCTTTGTGCCTATTCCACCGACGACTACTCAGTCGGTGAAGCCGTTACAGCAACCCATTGAAATATTTCCCAGTTAAATTACGCAACCGGTACTCCATTCCATTGACTGATGCAACAACTTCTGTTAGTTCAACATCATCGGGGTATTTTTGTTCCGCGTCCTTTCATGCATGCTTTCAACTCTGTTCTCCCATGATCTTCTTCTTCATCTTCTTCTTCGTCTTCTTCCTCATCTTTTTTCTTTAACTTGTTCTCAGTCCCGAACTTTCTTTCTACTTGTCAAAACTGGTGAAATTAGAATACATCGAAGACATTCCTCACTTTCCCACAACTTTCCCACACTGCCTACAGCACAGCGTCTGTTGCTCGAGGAAAGTACAAAAGTTTGAGGTGTTATTATCACTCAAATGCACGACACACGATTTTAGTGTGCAATGAAGAGTTTTATTTCTATCATAATGAACATGTATCTGCATGCGATTTGCAAGAACTCTTTCTCTTTGAGCACTAACTATTATAAATTAATAATTCATGAAACGAATTAATCAATCTTCGTTTAGCCCGAAAAAATATTATACATGACTGACTATGATGCGGGTAATGTGTAATTATGCAGGTTGATCGATGAACTCTTCTTCCTGCGCTGGCTCTCATGAAATAATTTCATTTCCTATGCACGGACACAACCCTCCTTGTTGTATTTATTGTGAAATAAAAGCAATCGACTTCAGGTGGCTATATGTATATTACATATGTAGATTCGTAATTGAGCAAATTATGTATCAGGTGGGCCATGAATGAGTAGTATGATTGCACTTGCACATCGTGTCATGTCTTGCAGAAACTTACTATTTTACAGACTTAATTAAGCAATTACTAGTTGTCAGTCTCTAAGTTAGTTTCAAATTGGGAATATATATTTCTTTATACGCACGTGGAGCAATATTATGCATTCGAACAAAATGTATCACTTGATTCTGCTCAAGTAAACAAGTTTCTGGTGCTTTGTAGCGTCTAAAAATATATATATATATATATATATATATACATAAGGATCCCAACTCTAGAGACTAAAACCCACGTCGTCTCATTCAATTCGTCGTGAACTCGAATTTAATTAGTTATCTTATTTTGTCACAATTACGTCTCGTTAATTAATCACAAGTTCAAAGATAGAGCCTAACATAAAAGTAAATCAAATGTAAAATTCATTCATGTGTTTGATTTGCACTAGTTCTGACGAATTAGTTTTCAATCGAGCTCTGATACTTTTACAAAGCGAACGCTGTGCCTCTCTCTTTCTATTTAACTATTTGAGTGCTAATTATTGTTATTTCAACGTTCATTGCATACATCAACACTTTGAGCTCAAACTACTTCACTCATTCATTCACTTCAAACATTTCTCTATCTGTCAAATGTATATTTATACGGACCACTTACGAAATCAATACTCTGCAAAACTGGGGATGGAAAATAAGAAGAAAAACATTTTCATATGATCTCCTGATATTTGGCGAATCCAAACTCAAAGTTACAACACAAACTACCTCACCTCTCTCTCTACTAATGTTGAGAAAAAAATTTTAATTTCAGCTTCAAACTCCGATGAATTTATTTTTGGTGAATCTTTCTATCGCGGACTTTACTATGGCTGGCTTGGGAGCTCCTGCGTCACTCATCGCTGCGGCTTTAGGTGTTTGGCCATTTGGGAGTACGGGATGCATTGTGTATGCTTTCGGAATGTCACTCGCAGGTAATGTTGAAATTTATTGTCACTTGTCCGTGTACAAAACTCTGCCGGTGAAATATATATATATGTGCTCATCAGTATATATACCCATACCAGTATCAGTATCAGGAGAAGTAGTATAGCTAGACCATTTCAATCCAGAGTAGAGTAACTCACAAAACAGATCGAACTGACAGGAAATCTTAAGACTACAATAGTTGAGCGATATATTTCTTCTTGGCCAGCGAGGAATAATCCGAAGTTGTAAACGTTTAGTGAAGAGTACATTATTATTTGTTTGTAGAAGAGATAAAAGCGACTTGGGAAATCTAGAGCATCAAATATTCAGAAGCTTCCCATTTTATTAAAATTGGGCCAGATCCATATGAAGCAAGAGAGAGCTATTATTACCTGTTTCTTGCACAAAATGATCCAACACTGTTATATCTCATTCACTGCATGGACAGCGCTCAATTAATCCCTAGAGTAAACACAATATCCCTTTAATGATTAGAAATGCACAATTGAAACTCTGAAAGATATTTTATGGCATCATTTCTTCTGTAATTAAAGTATATTAGTAGGACCAACTTGCTACTACTAGAAATGTATCGAGTTCTACTACCTTGCTCCCTCTCAATAGGAAGAAAGTGGCTTCATTTGCGACGCAGTGTAGAAATCGAATCAGCGATGAGTATAAGAACGTCGCAGTCGCTGTTAATTACTCTCTGTTAATTAAATGCAACCAATGAAACATCTTTTTGTAATTCCAGGGATCACCAGCATTACAACACTAATGGTTCTTGCGTTCGAAAGGTTTCTAATGATAGCTCGGCCCTTCAGGGCTGCGGATATCCAAAACCAACACTCGCTTACATTTATCGGGGCGATTTGGATTTACTCTCTAATTCTTACTTTGCCACCACTCTTCGGATGGGCTTCGTATGGCCCTGAAGCTGCTTACATTAGGTAAAGAATACAATCCTCATCTTTTAGGAAACCTCTACAATCTCATTTAATCACTGTTGACTGTGTACAAACTTGAGCATGCTAGACGGTATGCGTATATATTACAGCCAAATAATAGTTTCCGCTTAGTATGCGCGTCTTTCGCTTGTGCTCATTTTTCTTTTATAGGTCTATAGAGTACTGCAGATTACTAGGAATTAACAGATTACGAGAAAAATAAAGTACATAAGCCAATGTAAGCTTACCGGTAGGAAACATTAAATAATTTCGGTAATGTTCGCTACACTAAACTGACGACACTGCGTGGAATTAGAAATGTCTGCTATAAAAACATAAAAGATCCTTTCATATTCCTTTGAAAACGGACGTCTTTGTGAAGACATAATAGTACATAGGAGCTAAATGTCTTTTGTGTAACATAGAAAGAACTCCAGAGGAAATACTAAGCCTAAACATATGTATACTTTAGCAAGTCCTCCTAGAATTTTTCACCTTTTGTTCATTTTGAATTTCATCGAATTTACAATGTTGAAGAGAACCTTATTGTAAAAGCAAACTCTGGCTTGTGCACTGTAGTTTCCTGCAGTCTAAACTTCAAATCAATCGAGTCCACTTTCCAAATGAGACATTTTCAACAGTCAATGATAGTGAAGAGAAAATAACAATATGAACGACATAGAAAGTAAAGATACTGTATAGTAATGTATTTGACATATTCTCATCGTCTCGTATTATTGTAATGTGCAGCCTATAATCCGTATTTTGTGGGTTTCAGTTGTTCTGTGAGTTGGGAGACAAATAATTTGGCTACATCGAGCTACATAGTCTTCTTGTTCGCAATGGGGCTAGTTCTTCCATTAATCACAATTCTCTGTTCTTACTTGGGCATTCTTCTCACCATCCGAGCGGTAAGTAAAGTCAGTGTAACAGGTGACAGACGACGTTTGATTTCAATATTAAAATTATCGGATAGACAACAATTAGTTAATATACAATAATGTATAGTGAGAGACACTTTCATCACTGACGAGAGAATTTATTCCGCTTCGGTGAACACGGCTTTTGATGTAAATGTGCGATATGGCTGGCTGTGAAAGTCACTACTGCCTCTGTAGCTCTTCTGTATGTTTAGTAGTAGGAGAGGAGATGAAACTTTCGGCCGTATGCAAACAGACTGATGAAATGTAATGAAGCAAAACAGATGAGATTGCTTTTTCATTTACTTCCCAGTTGCCATTCATCTTTGAAACGCATTCACAGATTCTCTGGGGATACTCAATTCCGTGCAAAATTGAAAGATGTGTCTAAACTCTCGTCATCAATTTTGCACAAAACCCCTGCAAGTCCTGTGTAAGTGTAAGAGACTATACACGGCAAAGAGAGCATAATTGATTTAGTTGCTCCTACATGTGTACTTTCAATAAGCTAGATGGATGTGCAAGACTTCCACGAACAAATAGGCCATTAAATGACTTTTATACTGTAAATGAACTTATAGAGAGATATCTGCTGCAGTGCTCTTTCAATGTATATACGTACATATACATATACGTACGGACATATCGTCGTCGCTTCCGTATTAAATAATAGATTCTATGCACGACTGGGGAATACATGAACTTGTTCTTTCATCTATTTGTTTACAGACAGGACAGAGTCAGACTATAAATGGAAGTGCAGCTCAACGTGCGGAACTACGAGTTGTGGGAATGGTTGCGACAATGGTCACATCATTTTTGTTTGCGTGGTCTCCTTACGCAATTTTCTCCTTTCTCGTGGCTTTTTCACCTTCTTTTGACAGAACACAACTTTCTCCATTCCTCGGGGTCCTCCCGTGCATCTTCGCCAAGTCGTCTAGTTGCTACAACCCCATCATCTACGTGGGATTGAACACTCAAGTAATAAGAACCCACTCCTACATTCATTCGTCTTACTCTGAGCTGAATAATACCTCACATTCCTCTTCTCATTAAGTTGGACAGAGTGCCATCAAGTAGAAAATAGTCATTTATTCCACAAAAAGTTTTCCTCCTCCTGTCTCAACGTCTATGAAAATGAGAAGATGCGTCAAATCAATTTAAGCCCTATTGCGTCGTCACTTTGAAATATTTAAGTATATGTAAAAGAAGGTTATTGAGATGAGATCACTTTGCATCTTTAATCTGATTTAGGATTTTGTCGTGCTATTAAGCGCCACACGCGTAGACGCTGAAGTAAAATCTTCAAAACCTATTTCTGTCAAATCTCAAAACGACAGCTGACAGTAAAAGTTCTCCTGCTCCTCTTCTGAATTCAATAGATATTTGTGTAATCCCCTGAATCTCAATGTGCGAACCTCCTAGAATTCTTGGAATTTAGAAATGTGTGTTGACTAATGTATAGTAAGTAATACGCAATGGATGAAAAAGTATGAGATGACAGGAACAGAAGGAGTCGTTGCGTCAGTCGAGTTCAAGTCATAATACACGGCCTTATGACTATGACACTTCCTCCTCCGGGAATGAGAATACACACGCAGACACGGCACACAATAAAGACTGACGGCAGAATAGAATGAGGGTCCTCCTGCCAGCCCTGCAACATGATTGTTCAGTTGAAAAGCAGATGTATTTACATTCTGTCTGACATCAAAAGAGATTAAACTTTAATTAAAGCAGGCAGGGCCAATGCAAAAATGAATAACCAGGAAATAGGCCAGGGAAATATATCTTGGATCCTGAGTTCATTCATGACTTTATCGTGTCCACATTAAATATTGCGTTCACACATATTGCCCACGTTTTGACAAATCATGGTACATGCATGCGATAGATTATATTTACATTTACAGCTAATTTGGTGGAATGAACAATGCGGGACAACATTGAATTTCCCATGTTGACTTAACATTGCAGAATGCAGAATCATACGTTGACCCATTTAACTTTGGATACAATCAAGATTTTTAAAATCCCAAATCAAAATTTGTGGATTTGTAAATTTTTAAATAGCTCACGATTCGGCGACAAGAACTACACTCTCTTCGAGAGAGAGAGCCATATATATATTTGTATGGAAAGTAATTAGTTCAATCACCCAACATGTCATCATCGAGGCTCCTGATCATTATATCTAAATATTTAATTTATAAAGTAGGTATATATAGGATTTAAATGGTTGGCTCAGGCTGTGCAATAATGGCACAGGAGCCGTATCATTTTAGATTTATCCAGTCTTATTGTTCGTTCTTTCCCGAGTATCATTCATCAAGTAAAAAGTGTTAAAAAAGGACCCATAGACCCATTCACTAAGGTTTATCGAAGTTTCTGAAGAACCATTTGTCATACTTCAATATGTCTCTCTTAACTTGCTCTTTGTTAGTATTTCTGAAAATTCAATTCTGCAGTAACAGAGGATGGCGCAGACTGTAGACTCTAAGCAAGTAAAAATCGAACAAAAAGTAATTCTTAGTAAGTTGGACAATGATACATTATTATGTACACACTTTATTGAATCAAGCAGATTGTTTGATAGCAACTGACAGAAACTTTAAATCCTGCTGAAAGTTTTTAAACAAACTGTTGGTGGTTCCCTTTCCGATACCGGTTACTTTACTCGTTAGCCCGCAAAAACTTCTTAAGAGTAAATAAGGGAACAAAGAATTCGGGGATCGACAAGGCGGCATACTTTTTACACTATTGTGAACTGTAAATTGTTTTGACGAAGAACTTTCTACGGCAGTGCAGGTTTCTCCTTTACAACTCACCAGTCTCAAGTTAGCTCTAGTAGTAGTAAAGTACTTTAACAACATTCAAAATTAATGGGTGTCTTCTTGTCTTTTGTCTCTGTGGATCAGGGCTTAAAGACGCTCTTATATAAATGCACACGTCGTGTACAATTCGTGTAATCCTAAATGAAATGCATTTATTCCCAGAGTGCAAAGCAGGGATGAGTGCCAATAATGCATCGGGTCATATCATTTTGAAAAATGTCCTTTATCGTCTTGTGGAATTATCACTTGATCTACATTCTTAATTTTCGCAAGTAGTTGCAAGTATGCGTTATTTTTATTTCAGTTCAGAGCTGCATGGATGAAGCTCTTGGGATTGCGAAGGAGTCGAGACGAAGAAGGGAACACAGCACTGACATTATCCGCCACGGTAGGAATACCAAAAAAAGAAGCCCACGGCAGATTGGGCTCTTCGAATAACACATTGAATCATACAACTGACGATGCGGAGTCAACTTTCATTGCGAAACAGGGACAGGATGGTATTGAGGGACAAAAGGGCTCATTTTCTCCATGTCGAGAAACAAGAGTCACGCTTCGTTCATCACCAACTACACCACCACACGAATTTATGGAACGTGTAGAGTTAACCCTGTCGACAACCACACCTCTTCTGTCTCAATGCAAAGAGGAGGAAGGAGATGAACATTTCAGGAATGATGAGCCAGACACCTCTCGACCTGAATTCACTGGAGAAGAGACTCATCAAGAATCCCAAGATCAGCGAGATCATCAAGATTCACAAGAAAATTGCAATCGATCTCCGACTACTCCACCAACGATGAGTTACTCAACTTCCGCAGATAGATTATTATTAGAGGAGAGCAATAATACGACTGACGAGACACGTTATCAATCTCCGAGAAAGGTTCTCAAATGAAATACATAAAAATATTCTGGATGTGCACACCCACTAACGCTTATTCCGAGGGCAGATTAGTGAGATACTGTTACCAGTAATAAGTTTTGGGTGTCGTCATTATTATTATATCAAAGGAGTCGCAACAAACAAGTGTTCCAGTATCCTGAGCTTTGTTTCTCGGACCAAACGCAGAACTATATATACGCACGGAATGGAAGATAATACGCAGAACAGAATTAATCGGGGAAGTGTGTTTCCTGTGAAATCACGCATAATGATTCATCATTGCAGAAGAGCTACGCTAAGAAAAACAATCTATTAAACTAAAGAATAAGAAAGTATCTGTTAGTGTGTATAATCTGTAATCAAATTTTATGGCGCACGGTCGGCTCGTAATAAACTTAAATTATGTTGTACAACTTGTACAAGTGATGGTCTCTGATGAATCTTGATTCCAAAAGCAAATAACTAACATCAATTTCGCACGTCACCATGCATTACATTCGTTTTCATCAGCATCTCAATTAAAATGAAAACCCCTGCACGGCAATTACTTGCTGTTGCAGTACTATAAACTTCAGAGCTCACACAGGGTCATTTGAGAAGATCAATTTCACATCTTGTGCTACGACACTTGTCTTCGTCTTGCGAGGCAACTATACACCAAATACCCTACAAGTGATTTTTAAAGCTCAAAAGTAAAAGTTGCACCCGAAGAAAGAATTAATGGGCTGGTGGTGGGCTAGTCTCAGGCAGCTTTAAGAGTTAAGAGAGACACAGGTAGTCCTGGGCTTAGTCTACTTTTACTTCAGTCCATAATTAAAGCAAAAGTTTCAATGTTCTCGGAAGAAACTTAATCTTGATCGCTGACATGATGAAATTGTGTAGGACTGAGAAAGAGTTTCAACTAGTCAAAGTCACTTACAAATCATGAAGAATTTTATTTCTAATTAATTTTAGCGTTGAACGTGAACTGGTTTCACAGATCTTCAACAGGAGTTACTACAACAGAAGTCGATTGCTCTCTTGTAAGGAAACTAGCTGAAATCTTGCATTGAACCTACTTCTGTAGTCTCACTGTCTCATATTACATCGTTACATCATCGTTACATCGTCAATTGACTATTTTTTGGCTGAAGTTTCCCCGTATATAACGAGTTATTATCATTTCTTGTCCTATTCTTTCAAATAATTTTCAGTCTAATTTTCTGTGCAGTTTATTGTGATATTTTGAGATGTCTATAGTTCCTCAGATGGTAAGGAATCGCTGTAAGTGCTTTGTAAGTATGCCGGAGAGTATATAAGCCCATGACTATTGTACTTTCTTCATCATGAAAGATTTATACCATCCTGATTCCGAATAAAAACCTTTTGTTTAAACTTCCATCATATTGTCTCGTTGGGATATTTTATGGTTTCGCTTTCAGCTAAAGATTATATAGAGCTAAAAATTGTGTTCGCCCATTCTCTACATGCTTGCAGAAGTGATGACGAAATTGATGAGCATAAAGTAGTTCGAAAATAGAACTCCCAGATTATATAACAAGAGAACAATGCAGTATTGGCATGAAAGAAGTACAGTAATAATTCTACTGAAGAATATTATTCTTGAGTCTATGCATAATGTAATATCTTATTGTATAAATTCGGTATCAGTTTTTCGCTATTAAAGCTTCTCTATTTCCGGCCTTTTGTTTCCATTACTTCGGCCTAACAGAAATGTGCAGGGAGGCTTTTCGCTTCGTGAAGTAAAAAATTAAATAAGAACTATCAGATAATTTGGATTTAGTGCATAAAATTATGCAATTATAGCGTCATCGTCTGCTCTTATATCGTGTGAGTTTTTCATCTTTTCCGTCTCGAAAAATAGGTTTCAGGATCCCTAGCTATAGTTGTAGTAACGTTAATGAAACGTATATTGAAATCAGTGAAGACAAAAGTCTAACAAAATAGTACACGGCCCTTCCAATGATTACAATTTATTGAATTATGTTTGTGGAATTTTGGATAAGAAGAGAGCAGAGTGTTCGCAGTGTTTGGCCTGTGAGTTCAATATTATGGTGATTTGTGAATGAAAAGAAAACCTCAACTTATGCCATGCAAGTGTTTTTGTGCTCCACCGAGTCCTGGCCGAAAGCATAAAACCAAATTTGTTTTCACCCAACTGGAAGACTTAAGTATTCTTTTTGATTTGCTTTTGCATTCTTTGAGTCTTCTCTGAGTCTCACAGAAGTTACACAAAAGCTTAGATAAAAAATAAACCTTCAATCTTATATACATTCACTTCTGTGAATAAAATCCAATCCAATTACAGTCTCAAATTGACATTTTACAATTCCACACTTTGTGCGATGCTAGTTCTAAAATAAATCAAAGCATTTCTTTGAATCTTCAATCTGAAGATAGCTAACCAAATAACCGTGAGGCTCTTCACACACGGTCTCTCTTCGTTAGTCTTGAAATGATGAGTTATTGGGCCTCTTTTTGTGAAGATGATGATAATAACACGCCAATAAACTCAATAAAGTTCCAATTTCTGTAACTCTAAGAAAATCCTGTATATTTGCGAATAATAATAATAGAACCTTTCATGATATGGTGCAGTGTAACATCCTCCTTAATAGCTAACACCGATGTCTGTACAGTAGGCTCCGTAGTACGTGCATGTATAATAATGTTCAGGTTTAGGATGTACAATTATAATTTTTTCAATGGATCCCACGGGAAGCATTTCCACCGAACTGGTTGCTCAAAGAAGCCAACTCTCGTACACGTGCATTGTGATCAGCTTGATAACATCTGAATTGTCAATATCAAATAAATCTTTTCATATTACGAAGTGTGTGTCTACATAATCGAAAAGTTTCTACCTTGGGTTTTCAAGTATGCACTATCATCCATGAAACTTGACTGTACACTCGCTTCAGAAAAATTCCCTGAATTTCCTGTATAAGAACAATTCCAATATTTCCGATTGCGAGAAAAGAGTAGGAGAAAGCTTCAGCTTTTTGTCCTCATGCACCGTAGTTTGACTTCGGTAAACAAAAACTGACGACGACGGAATAGATGAGAACCTTTTACATCGTGAGATTCTTCAAATCTCCTTTTGCTTTAGAACCTTTAGAACCTTATTCCATATTGCAAGTACGCATTATATTTCCAAGCTGCCAATTATCGATGAAATGGGTAGTAGTAGTCATTAGTAGTAGTAAAAGTATGTAACAAAAACCCGGTGGTTTCTAAAAACTAGGACTTAAGTTAGTAATCTCAATTTAATTGTCAGTAAACATTCCTTTGTATTGCCTTTGGAGTACATCTTAATAACTAATCTCCTTGTGACGCTGGTCTTTTTGTACTCTTAAGTCTCCAAAAGCCACTTCCCCGATAAATCTTCATCAAACTCAAGTTATTATGCACGGAGGCTTTATTAGCAGTCCTTTACACAAGGAGATGAGTGATGGTGACTTATAAGAGATTCATTCCCATTATTGAACATATCAACTTGATATTATATGTAAATTCTCGTTTCTTGGAACCCGTCGTAGGAAGGGAATAATAAGTCAGGCACTCACCGTCTTTCAATTTCTTTAATGACACTCAATTACAACATTGACATTTTGAAATATTAAAAAGGAATATTAAGCCGATTTCTTTCTATCATATCTCGATCAAAGGGGCATTGTAAATATTGGAATAGAGAAATCGATACCTTCTTGCCAGGTATACACACTCGAATCTTTTCAGGTATATTTTTAGCTCGATATGTATCATGAAATTGCTGGATTCAAGATAACTATCGCACGATTCGCACGTTAATTGTTTTGATATTCTTTGTATCTGATCATTTTACACTGGCCAAACGCAGTTGTTTATTTATTAGCAAGAAATATTAAATAATATTCCAGAGCAGAGATCAATAATTACCTACCTACCTACGTTATATAGCTATTGCGTCAGACACTGCAATTAAATAAAGCACATACAGAATTTCTACATCCATGCCTCTAGGTTAAACAATATAAGTGACATTTCTGTAACAAAAGGAGCGATTTTGATGAGATTTTGAGTATTTTGAGGTTGAGTAGTCTAGAGTGTTTGTTAAACAAGAACTTGTTCCCTTCCGCGTATACAGAGATTTCAGATATTTACTCTTGTCACATAATATGTATTTACAATAGTAACACCACTAGGATTCGCATGGTCTATATGACATGGTTCTGTTCTGGCGTCCTTTAATCTCAAAATCATGTGACTTTAACTATGTGAGCTATGTGACTGAATGATGTATTTTGAGTCGTCCCTATAAAGGGCCTACTATTAATTAGTCTGTAACTTGTAGGCAGCTACTAGCTCCGCGTCATTCACTTTTGTGAGAGTGAAAATGGTTTTATTTTCTACAGGGAATACTGAAGCTGAAGATTCAATTACTCTCACTTCACACTATTCACCATTCCTACTTTAATATTTCATAAAGATTGAAGAGCACTCAGCTAAATCCGATAAAACAATTGGAGACGCGTATGTATGACTTTATATGAGACTGTGACAGTCAGCAGGAGCGAAGGAGACAGTTTGTAAAAGTGGCCTTTAATGTTGAAGCGTACCGAGAAACTTCTTTGCGTCAAGTATCATGAAATCATAAATCTCAAACAAGCACGTTTCCTCGTCAAATAAATAGTAATACGCCATGTCTTCTTCACATACTTTTATTACACAATTTATTATTTGCAAGCCAACAAAACAACCTCCATGTAAGCCTCGTCATGTATACAACTCCCCCTTTTTGTTCTTAAACAAATATGGAAAGTATGAAAGTTCCTGGAGCTCCTTTAAAAAAGATTAAGTTTAGAAGATTACTCAGGAGAGAGATTGGTGAAGAAGAACACGATTGGTTTTCTTTTTTAAATAGCATGAAAGGACAATTCTAAGAAGGTTTTTTCGGTTTTAGAGTGCAGTGCAACAACAATTGCAAAATATTTTGTTTTTCAAGACTCGAATCTCTCAAGTGGAGTCCATACACTGTATTGTAGGATAACAAGTATTTTATTAGAGACCGAGTTTTTCAAGGTTTTGTTTTATTGCTTGCCTATCTGCGTGGTTTTTAGATCTGCGATGCACTGCGTCTCATTTCGATGCGTTATTATAACTACATTACCCGGATGACCTAGTTGATTGATAAGCAAAGAGGAACAAGAGGGCCAACCATGGAACTATATACAAGGTTCCATGGGGCTAACTATCCAAGATCGTGACTCTCTTCACTCCAGAAGATGAATGGGAAAGTCCTCAACTAGATTGATTCTATGTTGTGCAGGTGTAGTACAAAAATATTTTTTCATTTTATGTATCCTACCGAATGCATGAGAAAACTTGCTGGTATTATTATGACTTATGTAACAAAGATACTTTAATGCTTCAGGCTCCGAATCAAATTAAATTGTACGGATAACGAAAGAATTGCTTTTATTATCCATCTTTCCGGCTCAAATGTCTTTGTTCTGCAAAACAAAAAACAAAACCTGAGACATTCGTAAGCCTAAGCTGATATCCACACCTACACACTCTCAGTATAAGGATCACTGGTTTTTGCAACCCATCGCTTAGCCCACGATATTCAGCTTCATTTATTGATAGCACTGGATGTGACAACGTGACAAGCCGTACAGGTTGTGAACTGTGAAGTCTGTGTAAACTGAAGATGATGCGTGTGCTGAGTCTCGTTATTATTGTGACTTACTGAGATTTTACATGAGAGTTGAGGGAGACAAGAGGATGCCAAGAGCTACTTAGTACGAAGAAAAGGTTCCCTGTTGGCACGTC
>Ga0194135_10000289_pt1 | contig 29095 bp, 25 predicted proteins | sample LitLau_LLRF_2013_FD_134024 | JGI IMG/M metagenome (GOLD analysis project Ga0194135, IMG submission 134024) | Freshwater sediment microbial communities in response to fracking from North America - Little Laurel Run_MetaG_LLRF_2013 (version 2) | ecosystem: Environmental > Aquatic > Freshwater >... | reverse complement strand
GCTGGGAGAGCGCTTGCATGGCATGCAAGAGGTCGACGGTTCGATCCCGTCTAGCTCCACCAATTTACAGTTCAAGGCCTGGCCACACCGGCCTTGAATCGACCAGTACTCAGCACTGGTCAGCTGTCAGAAGGTTTGTGTCCCCTTCGTCTAGTGGCCTAGGACACCGCCCTTTCACGGCGGTAACAGGGGTTCGAGTCCCCTAGGGGACGCCACGATTACCCGCTCTGCGGGATTTTTAAGGGTCATTCAATTATTGAATGGCCCTTTTGTTTTTCTGGCGCTCAGCCAGCTCGCGCTTTCTTCCTGAACCTGTACTTCTGACCGATGGTTACACTGGCGACTTGCGGAAAATTATTATGAGTATAATATTTTTTCCGTAATATTCGGAGGCAACGATGAACGATAAAAAAGCTCAAACCCGCGAACGTATTCTCCAGGCCGCCAGTTCCGCGCTGATTCAGCGGGGCCCGGCAGAGCCCAGTGTGGGGGAGGTGATGGGCGCGGCCGGGCTGACCGTGGGCGGCTTCTATGCGCACTTTGAGAGCAAGGATGCGTTGATGCTTGAAGCCTTTACCCAGTTGCTTTCCCACCGCCGCGCCTTGCTCGACGAGATGGACTCAAGCCTCAGTGGCGAAGAGCGCCGGGCGCTGACGGCGGCTTTCTACCTGTCGCGCAAGCATCGCGACTCCACGGAGCAGGCCTGCCCGATTCCTGCGTCCGTGGGCGAGTTTGGGCGGCTGCCCGAGAGTTTTCGCAAAGCCTTGACTGAACACATGGAGTTGATGGTGGCGCAGTTGGCCACTTGCCCGGAGGACATGGACAAGGCCCTGGCGGACATGGCGTTGATGGTGGGCGGGCTATCCCTGGCGCGGGCCCTGGGCCCGGGGGAGTTGTCCGATCGTTTGTTGCGTGCCGCCAAGTCGGCAATTCTATGACCCGAAGTTCGGTTGCGAGGTAGCGAGAGATGAGCGGATTGAGCTGGATTCGTGGCGTCAATGGCACCCTTGGCTGGGTGGCTCCTCAATGGGCGGCGAATCGGATGCGCCAGCTGTTCATGACGCCTCGCGAGCTGCCGCCGCGGGAATGGGAGCTGCCGCTGCTGGAGCGCGCCGAGCGCCTGACCTTGCGCTTTGGGCTTTCCGCCTTGCGTTGGGGGCAGGGACCAACGGTCATGCTGATGCATGGCTGGGAAGGGCGGCCCACGCAGTTCGCCAGCCTGATCGAGGCGCTGGTGGCGGCCGGTTATACCGCTGTGGCGCTGGATGGTCCGGCCCATGGCCGCTCTCCGGGGGAGGAGGCCAATGTGGTGTTGTTTGCCCGAGCGATGCTGGAGGCCGCGGCAGAGCTGCCGCCGTTGCGGGCGGTGATCGGCCATTCCATGGGCGGTGCCAGTGCCATGCTCGCCGTGCAATTGGGCTTGCGTAGCGAAACCCTAGTCAGTATTGCCGCGCCAGCGCGCATCCTTGGGGTGTTGCGCGGTTTTGCCCGTTTCATGGGCTTGCCGCCCAGGGCGCGCTCGGCCTTTATTCGTCAGGTAGAGGAGAAAGTCGGCATGCGCGCCGCCAGCCTGGATGTGGCCCAGTACCAACTGGACATGCCCGGTCTGATCGTTCACGCGGAGGATGATCGCTTCGTGTCGGTCAAGGAGTCGGAATTGATCCATCAAGCCTGGTTCGACAGTCGCCTGTTGCGCTTGAGCGAAGGCGGTCATCAGCGGGTGCTGGCTGATCCGCGGGTGGTCGAAGCGGTGATGGCCCTGGTCACCGGGCGCCATCTGCAAGCGCGCCAATCTGCCTGAGCATCCGCTACACTGCGCCGGTCAAAAAATCTGACCGGGAGTTGGGCATGAGTTGGGATCTGGCAACGCCATTCGTCATTGATCTGCAGGTGGCGGCCGAGGATATCGATGGTCTGGGGCACGCCAACAATGCGGTTTATGTTTCGTGGCTAGAGCGCTGTGCCTGGCGGCACTCCCAGCGCCTGGGGCTGGATCTGGCGGAGTATCGGCGGCTGGATCGGGCGATGGCCGTGGTGCGACACGAGATCGACTACCTGGCTGCCGCTTACGAAGGGGATGAGTTGCAGCTGGCCACCTGGATCGTCGATTGGGATCAGCGGTTGAAGATGACCCGGCGTTTCCAGCTGGTTCGTCCGAGCGATGGCAGCACCTTGCTGCGGGCGCAGACCACCTTTGTCTGCATCGAGCTGTCCAGCGGCAAGCCCAAGCGCATGCCCGCCGAGTTCCTCGAAGGCTACGGCCCGGCCCTGCAAGGCTCCTGACGCCTGCCCATGCCAGTGTCGGCAGCGGCCTGCCGGCGAAGGCGCCCACCAACGCTGGTTCGCGCCTCGCCAGTCCCGACAAAACTCCTGCTCAAGGGCGAAACCCAGTAAACTGGCGCACGTTTTTTCGCCCGTTTCTTCGTTGAGTGTGTTTCATGCAAATTGCCCTGGCGCCCATGGAAGGGTTGGTCGACAACATTCTGCGGGATGTGTTGACTCGTGTTGGCGGGATCGACTGGTGTGTCACCGAGTTCATCCGCGTCAACGACCGTCTGCTGACGCCTGCCTATTTCCACAAGCTCGCTCCCGAGTTGCTGCACGGTGCGCACACCGCTGCCGGCGTGCCGTTGCGCGTGCAGTTGCTGGGCTCGGACCCGGTGTGTCTGGCCGAGAACGCCGCGCTGGCCTGTGAGCTGGGCAGTGAGGTCATCGATCTGAACTTCGGTTGCCCGGCCAAGACCGTCAACAAGTCCCGGGGCGGGGCAGTGCTGCTCAAGGAGCCGGAGCTGCTGAATCAGATCGTCGAGCATGTGCGGCGGGCGGTGCCGGCGCATATCCCGGTCACGGCAAAGATGCGTCTGGGTTTCGACAGCCCGGACGGTTCGCTGGTGTGCGCGACCGCGTTGGCCGAGGGCGGCGCCGAACATATCGTGGTTCACGCCCGGACCAAGGTCGATGGCTACAAGCCGCCGGCTCACTGGGAGTGGATTCCCCGGGTCCAGGAGGTGGTCAAGGTGCCGGTGTTCGCCAACGGCGATATCTGGAGCGTCGAGGATTGGCGGCGCTGCCGGGAGATCAGTGGCGTCGAGGACATCATGCTCGGCCGTGGCTTGGTTTCGCGTCCTGACCTGGCACGGCAGATCGCCGCTGCCCTGGCGGGCGAGGAGGTGGTGGCCATGTCCTGGGCCGATCTGCAACCTCTGCTCCAGGACTTCTGGGCCCAAGTGGTGGTGCAACTGACGCCGCGTTCGGCGCCGGGGCGGCTCAAGCAGTGGCTGGCCATGCTGACCCGCAACTACCCGGAGGCGGTGGAGTTGTTTACTGCTCTGCGCCGGGAAACCGACCTGGACCAGGTGGGGCGCCTGTTGGGCATGCCGCGCAGCGAAGCGGCGTAAAAAAATCAAAAAACCACTCTTGAAATGCCAGGGACGATCCTTATCTCTTGGGTACGCGACGCCGAATTCGGGTCGCGGAGATAACCACTCGCTGAAATATCAGGAGATAGACCCATGAGTACTGCATTTTCCCTGGCTCCACTGTTCCGTTCCTCTGTTGGCTTCGACCGTTTCAACGATCTGTTCGAATCGGCGTTGCGCAACGAACCGAGCAGCAGCTATCCACCCTACAACGTTGAAAAACACGCCGACGACCAATACCGCATCGTCATCGCGGCTGCCGGCTTCCAGGAAGAAGACCTGGAGCTGCAAGTGGAGAAAGGTGTGTTGACCGTGAGCGGTGGCAAGCGCGACGCCAATGAAAGTGTCACCTACCTGCACCAGGGCATTGCCCAGCGTGCATTCAAGCTGTCCTTCCGTCTGGCCGACCATATCGAGGTCAAGGCCGCGGCCCTGAGCAACGGTCTGTTGAACATCGACCTGCTGCGGGTTGTACCGGAAGAGGCCAAGCCAAAGCGCATCCCGATCAACGGTGCGCAGCAGCCGGCTCTGCAACACTAAGACCGCTGCAAAAGAAGGGCGCCCTGGTGGCGCCCTTTTTCGTGCCTGTCATTTCAGCAGCTTCTTGAATTCGCTCAGAGGCAGCGGCCGGCTGTGCAGGTAGCCCTGGTACAGATGGCAATCCAGTCCCTGGAGGAATTCCAGTTGCTGCGGGGTTTCCACGCCTTCGGCAATGACCTTCAGGTTCAGGCTGCGGGCCATGGCGACGATGGCGCGGATGATTTCCGCATCGTTGGGGTCGTGGGTGGCGTCGCGGACGAAGGACTGGTCGATCTTCAGGGTGTCCACCGGCAGGCGCTTGAGGTAGGTCAGGGATGAGTAGCCGGTGCCGAAGTCATCCATGGCGAAGCTGATGCCGAGCTTTTTCAGGCGGCGCATCTTGCTGATGGTGTCGTCCAGGTTCTGGATCACGATGCCCTCGGTGATTTCCAGCTTGAGCAGCGATGAGGGCAAGGCGTACTCCGTCAGGCTGTGTTCGATTCGTTCGACAAAGTCGGTCTGGCGGAACTGTCGCGGACTGATATTGACGCACAGGCTGAAGTGATAAGGATCCACCAGGTCCTCGTCGATCAACTGGCTGAAGGCCAGGCAGGCTTCATCGAGAATCCAGGTGCCGACTTCAAGGATCAGCCCGCTGTCCTCCAGGACCTTGATGAATTCGGTGGGTGATTGGGCACCCAGTTCAGGGTGCTGCCAGCGCACCAGGGCCTCGGCGCCGACGATGCGATTGTCGCGGGCGTCGACCTGGGGCTGGAAGTGCACGCTGAATTCGCCACGGGACAGGGCCAGGCGCAGGTCGGTTTCCATGCGCAGGCGCTCGCTGGCGGCCTTCTGCATGGTGTTGTGGTACATCTGCGTGGTGTTGCGCCCGGAGTCCTTGGCCCGATAGAGGGCGATGTCGGCGCGCTTGAGCAGGTCGGTGGGGGTCGAGCCGTGATCGGGGATCAGCGCCACGCCGATGCTGGGGGTCACCTGCAGGCGCTGGCCGTCGAGGAACATCGGTTCCGACAGCAGTTCGCGCAGGGTTCCCGCCAGGTGCCGCACCTGTTCGCTGACCTCGTTGCGCGAGCCTTCCAGGCCGCTGAGCAGCACCACGAATTCGTCGCCGCCCAGGCGCGCCACGGTGTCCTCCATGCGCACGCTGGCTTCCAGCCTGGCGGTGATGATCTTCAGCACGGTGTCGCCCACCGGGTGGCCCAGGGAATCGTTGATGTGCTTGAAGTGGTCCAGGTCGAGGAACAGCAGGGCGCCCCGCAGGTTATGGCGCTTGAGCAGGGCGATCTGCTGGCTCAGGCGGTCCATCAGCAGGGCGCGGTTGGGCAGGTTGGTCAAAGGGTCGTGGTAGGCCAGGTGGCGGATCTGCGCCTGGGCATTCTTCAGCAGGCTGACATCCCGGGCCGTGAGCAGCAGGCACGGGGTTTCATTGAGGGTGATCGGCTCCACCGAAACCTCAAGGGTGAGGATCTCCCCGCGCTTGTTTCGCCCGAGCATTTCCAGGTGATGCACTCGGCCCTTGAGTCTGAGCTCAGCCAGCAGCGTGGCGAGCTGGGCCTCTTCGGCCCAGATGCCGACCTGGTACATGGTGTGGCCGAGCACTTCATCGGTGCGATAGCCAGTCAGGCGGCAGAAGCCGTCGTTGACCTCCAGATAGCGGCCGGTTTCGCGCTCGGTGATGCTGATGGCGTCGGGGCTGGAGTGGAAGGCCTTGGCGAATTTTTCCTCACTGGCCTTGAGCGCGGCTTCGGAGCGTTGTTGCTGGGTGATGTCCCGCAGCGTGGTGACGATGCACGGCTGTTTGTCGACGGTAATCAGGCGGCTGGAAATGATGCAGGTCAGCGAATGGCCGTCCTTGTGGTTGACCATCACCGCCACGTTATTCAGGGCCTGTTCGCGAATCACCCGTTCGATCCGCCGCAGCCGTGGGGCGGGGTCTTCCCAGAAGCCGACCTGCTCGGCGCTGCGGTTGATCACGTCGTCCTGGGTCCAGCCAAAGGTCTGGGTGAAGCTCGAATTGATCTCGATGAACTGGCCGGTTTCCAGCAGGGTCAGGCAGATGGGGTCCGGGCTGACCTGGAACAGACTGGCGAATTTCTCCTCGGAGGTGATCAGGCGCTGTTCGCGCTCCACCTGCTCGGTAATGTCCAGCAGCGTTCCGGCCATGCGCAGGGGGTTGCCCGACTCGTCGCGATAGAGGCGGGCGCGGCTTTCGAGGTAGCGCGAGCTGCCGTCCGCCAGTTGCACCCGATAGGTCAACTGGTAGTTGCCCGCCGGGCCCTCGCGCAGGCTGCGATAGGCATCGCGCATGCTGTCGCGCTCTTCGGTGGGCACGCCCTCGAAAAATGCCTCGAAGGATTCGTGGAAGGGCGCCGGCGCCAGGCCGTGCAATTGCGCGGCGCGTGCCGAGCCGTACAGCATGCCGCTGGGAATGTGCCAGTCCCAGGTGCCCAGTTGTGCCGAGTCCAGGGCCAGGTCGAGGCGTTCCTGGCTGTCCTTGAGGGCCTGTTCGGCTCTTTTGCGCTCGCTGGTGTCGAGAAAGGTGCTGAGCAGGTAGGGCTTGCCTTCCAGTTCGATCTTCTGTGCGCTGAGGATGCCGTCGTGGATCTGGCCGTTGCTGGCGCGGAACTGCACTTCGAGGCTCGCGGCCTGGCCTTTCTTCTGTAAGGCCTTGATCAGTTGGGCGCGCTGCTCGGGATTGACCCACAGGCCGATCTCCAGGGTGGTGCGGCCGATCACATGTTCGGCGGGCCAGCCGAACTGGCTTTCGAAGTACTGGTTGGCCTCGCTGATCAGGCCATCTTCCAGGCGGGTCAGCAGCACCGTGTTGGGGCACAGGTGAAACAGCGTGGCGAAGCGTTTTTCCGAGTTGCTGAGGGCCTCTTCGCGTTGGCGCTGGTGGGTGATCTCGCGGATCACCCCGATCATTCGGGGTTTGCCGTGCTTGTCCGGCAGTACGCTGCCATTGATTTCCAGCCAGTGCAGGCTGCCGTCGGGCCAGCGGATGCGATGGTGCATGGCCTGTTCCAGCGGGGCGCCCGCCAGCACCGAATGAAAGGCGCGCACGGTCCTGGCCCGGTCTTCGATGGGCAGCAGGTCAAGGTATTCGAGGTTTTCCGGCAGGGGTTGGCGCGGATCGAAGCCAAACAGCGCCTGGGTGCCCCGTGACCAGCTGATCTGCCCGCTTTCAATATCCCAATACCAGGCTCCCAGCCGAGCCCCATTGAGGGCGGCAAGCAGCTGTGGCGCGCTTTCCCAGCTCTGCTCCGACTCCTTTGGGTCGATGGCATGGATACGCGGCATGGGTGGAATACGATCAGCGGGTTTTGGCATGGGGGTCAGGCCTTGAGCTGAGTCATTCGTTTCACGCGGGGTATTCATGGCGGTGCGGCGTGGCACGGGTGCTACCCGGAAAAGCTATGCCGGGTTCCCTGGCCAATCGACTTGTGCATCCAGTAGGGCCATGAAAGCCCGCGCAGCATTCGACAGCGTCCGTTCGGTGTGCAGGATATAGCCTAGCTGGCGTCGCAGCTGTATGCCCGGTAAAGGAATGCGCGCCACCTGATCGTCGAGCATGGTGCGCGGCAGCACGCTCCAGGCCAGGCCGATGGACACCATCATCTTTATAGTTTCCAGATAGTTAGTGCTCATGGCGATGTTCGGCGTCAGGCCCTGGGCCTCGAACAAGCGTTGGACAATATGGTGGGTGAAGGTGTTGCCGCCGGGAAACACCGCCGGGTGCAAGGCAATATCCGCCAGGCTGACCTGGCCGTTGCTGACCAACGGATGCTCCGGGGCGGCGACGAAATCCAGCGGGTCGTCCCAGACGGCGGCCGCCTTGATCAGGCTGTGGGGCTCCGGCGCCAGGGTAATGACCGCCAGTTCGGCCCGGCCGTGGAGGATTTCCTCGTAGGCCACCTCGGAATCGAGGAATTGAATGTCCAGGGCCACTTGCGGGTAGCGTCGGGTAAAGGCTCGCAGCAGCGGCGGCAGGCGATGCAGGCCGATGTGATGGCTGGTGGCCAGGGTCAGGCGCCCGCTGACTTCGCCGTTGAGGTTGGTCAGGGCGCGGCGGGTGTCGTCCAGCACGTTGATGATCTGATAGGCCCGGGGCAGCAGGGCGCGTCCGGCCTCGGTCAGGCCGACCTCCCGGCCCAGGCGGTCGAACAGCCGCACATTGAGCTGCTGCTCCAGGCCGGCGATGCGTTTGCTGATGGCGGGCTGGGTCAGGTGCAGGCGTTCACCGGCGCCGGAGAAGCTGCCGGTTTCGGCGATGGCTATAAAGGCGTTGAGGTTGGCCAGGTCCATGGTTGTATTCCAGTTGGTTATCCAAAGCATGAAAAATATGAATTTGAGTTATTTAATCTAACGCCATAGCATCAGCCTCACAAGCCAAGGGGTTATTGATCGGCTCACGATCGGGGCCCGGGGCATAGAAACAAGCTGATGAGGAATGGTCCGATGGCCGGTAAGACGCTTTACGACAAGCTCTGGGATTCGCATTTGGTCAAGCAGCGCGACGATGGTTCGGCGCTGATCTATATCGATCGTCACATCATCCATGAAGTGACCTCGCCACAAGCTTTCGAAGGCCTGCGTCTGGCCGGGCGCAAGCCTTGGCGCATCGATGCCAACATCGCCACCCCGGACCACAACGTACCGACCACCCCCGAGCGCAAGGGTGGGATCGAAGCGATTGCCGACCAGGTTTCCCGTCTTCAGGTACAGACCCTCGATGACAACTGTGACGAATACGGCATTGTCGAATTCAAGATGAACGACGTGCGCCAGGGCATCGTCCACGTGATCGGCCCGGAGCAGGGCGCCACCTTGCCGGGCATGACCGTGGTCTGCGGCGACTCCCACACCTCCACCCACGGCGCTTTCGGCGCTCTGGCCCACGGTATCGGCACCTCCGAGGTGGAGCACGTGCTCGCCACCCAGTGCCTGGTCGCCAAGAAGATGAAGAACATGCTGGTGCGCGTGGAAGGCACCTTGCCTTTCGGCGTGACTGCCAAGGACATCGTCCTGGCGGTTATCGGCAAGATCGGCACCGCCGGTGGCAATGGCCACGCCATCGAGTTCGCCGGCAGCGCGATTCGCGACCTGTCCATCGAAGGCCGCATGACCATCTGCAACATGTCCATCGAAGCCGGCGCCCGTGTGGGTCTGGTGGCGGCGGATGACAAGACCGTGGCCTACGTCAAGGGTCGTCCATTCGCCCCTAAAGGCGCCGAATGGGACTTGGCCGTCGAGGCCTGGAAGGATCTGGTGTCGGATGCCGACGCCACATTCGACACCGTGGTCGAGCTCGACGCTGCGCAGATCAAGCCGCAGGTCAGCTGGGGCACCTCGCCGGAGATGGTCCTGGCCGTGGATCAGCGCGTGCCGGACCCGGCCAAGGAAATGGACCTGGTCAAGCGCGACTCCATCGTCCGCGCCTTGAAATACATGGGCTTGAGCGCCAACCAGGCGATCACCGACATTCAACTGGATCGGGTGTTCATCGGCTCCTGCACCAACTCGCGGATCGAAGACTTGCGCGCCGCCGCAGTCATTGCCAAGGGCCGCAAAGTGGCTTCCACCATCAAGCAGGCGATCGTGGTCCCGGGTTCGGGCCTGGTGAAGGCTCAGGCCGAGTCGGAAGGCCTGGACAAGATCTTCCTTGAAGCCGGTTTTGAATGGCGCGAGCCGGGTTGCTCGATGTGCCTGGCGATGAACCCTGACCGCCTGGAGTCCGGCGAGCATTGCGCCTCGACCTCGAACCGCAACTTCGAGGGGCGTCAGGGCGCGGGTGGGCGTACCCACCTGGTGAGCCCGGCCATGGCCGCCGCCGCCGCTGTCAGCGGTCGTTTCGTCGACGTCCGTGAATTGATCTAAGGAGCGCAGCATGAAAGCTTTCACCCAGCACAATGGTTTGGTCGCGCCTTTGGATCGTGCCAACGTCGACACCGACCAGATCATCCCCAAGCAGTTCCTCAAGTCGATCAAGCGCACCGGCTTTGGCCCCAACCTGTTCGACGAGTGGCGTTACCTGGACGTGGGCCAGCCCTACCAGGACAACTCCAAGCGCCCGCTGAACAAGGATTTCGTCCTCAATGCCGAGCGTTACCAGGGCGCCAGCGTGCTGCTGGCACGGGAGAACTTCGGCTGCGGTTCCAGCCGCGAGCACGCGCCTTGGGCCCTGGAAGAGTACGGTTTCCGCAGCATCATCGCGCCGAGCTATGCCGACATCTTCTTCAACAACAGCTTCAAGAACGGCTTGCTGCCGATCATCCTCAGCGACGCTGAAGTCGACGAGCTGTTCCAGCAGGTCGAAGCCACCCCGGGCTATCAGTTGCATATCGACCTTGAAGCGCAGACCGTGACCCGTCCTGACGGCAAGGTGCTCAAGTTCGAGATCGACGCGTTCCGCAAGCACTGCCTGCTCAACGGTCTTGACGATATCGGCCTGACCTTGCAGGACGGCGACGCCATCGCCGCCTTTGAAGCCAAGCACCGGGCCAGTCAGCCCTGGTTGTTTCGCGACGCCTGATTGCCTGATCGACGGCAAGCTGGCCCCTACGGATGGCGTTGTAGGAGCTGGCTTGCCAGCGAACCCTGTTTCCCTTGCCCAAAAGGATCGCCCCATGACCAGCAACGCCCACAGCCAGGTAGTGCAGAAGCAATTTGGCGAGCAGGCTTCGGCCTACCTGAGCAGCGCCGTGCACGCTCAAGGCGCCGAATTCGCCCTGCTACAGGCCGAGGTGGCGGGTCAGGAGCAGGCGCGGGTCCTGGATCTTGGGTGCGGTGCCGGTCATGTCAGCTTCCATGTCGCGCCGCTGGTCAGGGAAGTGGTGGCCTACGACCTCTCCCAACAGATGCTGGACGTGGTGTCGGCAGCCGCACAGGAGCGTAATCTGCACAACATCCGCTGCGTGAAAGGGGCCGCCGAGGGCTTGCCCTTCGCCGACGGTGAGTTCGATTTCGTCTTCAGTCGCTACTCGGCCCACCACTGGAGCGACCTGGGCCTGGCCCTGCGCGAAGTGCGTCGGGTCTTGAAGCCCGGTGGCGTGGCGGCGTTCATCGATGTCTTGTCGCCGGGCAGCCCGCTGCTGGACACTTACCTGCAAAGCGTCGAAGTGCTGCGTGATACCAGTCATGTGCGCGATTATTCGGCGGGTGAATGGCTGCGCCAGATCAGTGAGGCGGGGCTGCATACCCGCAGTACCGTTCGGCAACGGTTGCGCCTGGAGTTCCACTCCTGGGTCGAGCGCATGCGCACCCCTGAGTCGCTGCGGGTGGCGATCCGCGAGCTGCAGCAGGCGATGGGCAATGAAGTGCGCGAATATTTTGAGATTGAGGCCGATGGTTCGTTCAGTACTGATGTACTGGTGCTGTGGGCCGAGCGATAGAACTTTTCCGGTTGGCCCAGGGGCCGGCCGACAGAACCAACGAGGAACGCATGAGCAAGCAGATTCTGATTCTCCCAGGTGACGGTATTGGTCCGGAAATCATGGCCGAGGCGGTCAAGGTGCTGGAGTTGGCCAACGACAAGTACAACCTGGGCTTCGAGCTGAGCCACGACGTGATTGGTGGCGCCGCCATCGATAAGCACGGCGTGCCCCTGGCTGACGAAACCCTGGACCGTGCCCGTGCCGCCGATGCCGTGTTGCTGGGCGCAGTGGGCGGGCCGAAATGGGACAAGATCGAGCGCGACATTCGTCCTGAGCGCGGTCTGCTGAAGATCCGTGCGCAACTGGGCCTGTTCGGCAACCTGCGTCCGGCGATTCTCTATCCGCAACTGGCGGATGCTTCGAGCCTGAAGCCGGAAATCGTTTCCGGCCTGGACATCCTCATAGTTCGCGAGCTGACCGGCGGCATTTACTTCGGCGCCCCTCGTGGCACCCGCGAGCTGGAAAACGGCGAGCGTCAGTCCTACGACACTCTGCCTTACAGCGAGAGTGAAATTCGCCGCATCGCCCGGGTGGGGTTCGACATGGCCCGTGTGCGCGGCAAGAAGCTGTGCTCGGTGGACAAGGCCAACGTCCTGGCCTCCAGCCAGCTGTGGCGTGAAGTGGTCGAGCAAGTCGCCCAGGACTACCCGGATGTCGAGCTGAGCCATATGTATGTCGACAACGCCGCCATGCAACTGGTGCGTGCGCCGAAGCAGTTCGACGTGATCGTCACCGACAACATGTTCGGCGACATTCTTTCCGACGAAGCCTCAATGCTCACCGGCTCCATCGGCATGCTGCCGTCGGCGTCGCTGGATGCCAACAACAAGGGCATGTACGAGCCGTGCCACGGTTCGGCGCCGGACATTGCCGGGCAGGGCATTGCCAACCCGCTGGCGACCATCCTCTCGGTGTCGATGATGCTGCGCTACAGCTTCAACCTGACCGACGCGGCGGACGCCATCGAGCAGGCGGTGAGCCGGGTGCTGGATCAGGGTTTGCGCACCGGCGATATCTGGTCGGCCGGTTGCACCAAAGTCGGTACGCAGGAAATGGGCGATGCAGTAGTCGCCGCGCTGCGGAATCTGTAATCTTTCGGGCCCACTGCATAGACAGTGGCCCACTTTTGTAAAGGTGTAGTTGCGATGAAACGTGTAGGTCTGATCGGTTGGCGCGGTATGGTCGGTTCCGTGCTCATGCAGCGGATGCTGGAAGAGCAGGACTTCGATCTTATTGAACCGGTGTTTTTCACCACCTCCAATGTCGGTGGCCAAGGGCCGTCGGTGGGCAAGGACATTGCTCCGCTGAAGGACGCCTACAGCATTGAAGAGTTGAAAACCCTCGACGTGATTCTGACCTGCCAGGGTGGCGACTACACCAGTGAAGTCTTCCCCAAGCTGCGCGAAGCCGGCTGGCAGGGCTACTGGATCGACGCCGCTTCCAGCCTGCGCATGCAGGATGACGCGGTGATCATTCTCGATCCGGTGAACCGCAAGGTCATCGACCAGCAGCTGGATGCCGGGACCAAGAACTACATCGGCGGCAACTGCACCGTCAGCCTGATGCTGATGGGCCTGGGCGGCCTGTTCGAAGCCGGCCTGGTGGAGTGGATGAGCGCCATGACCTATCAGGCGGCTTCCGGCGCCGGCGCGCAGAACATGCGTGAACTGATCAAGCAGATGGGCGCGACCCATGCGGCGGTCGCCGATGACCTGGCCAACCCGGCCAGCGCCATCCTCGACATCGACCGCAAGGTGGCCGAAGCCATGCGCAGCGATGCCTACCCGACCGAGAACTTCGGCGTGCCGCTGGCCGGCAGCCTGATCCCGTGGATCGACAAGGAACTGCCCAACGGCCAGAGCCGCGAAGAGTGGAAAGCCCAGGCCGAGACCAACAAAATCCTCGGTCGCTTCAAGAACCCGATCCCGGTGGACGGCATCTGCGTGCGCATCGGCGCCATGCGCTGCCACAGCCAGGCGCTGACCATCAAGCTCAACAAGGATGTGCCGATCGCCGATATCGAAGGGCTGATCAGCCAGCACAATCCCTGGGTCAAACTGGTGCCGAACCAGCGTGACATCAGCATGCAGGAGCTGAGCCCGACCAAGGTCACCGGCACCCTGAACATTCCGGTTGGCCGTCTGCGCAAGCTGAACATGGGTTCGCAGTTCCTGGGCGCCTTCACCGTGGGCGACCAGCTGCTGTGGGGCGCGGCCGAACCGCTGCGGCGCATGCTGCGGATCCTCCTGGAGCGTTGATCCACTGAGTGGTTGAAAGAACCCGCGCCCGAGCCAGGACGCGGGTTTTTTTATGCCTCCCTCCCCAGGGGCGGGCTGGCCGGCTAAGGGGCTTGTTCCTGCCGCTGGCCCCGGCGAATTGCCTCGTCACCCCGTGCCGGGTAAAGTGCCGCTCCCCGTTTCACCTGAGGTAGCGCCATGACTCCATCCTTTGATATTGCCGTGATCGGTGCCACCGGTACCGTTGGCGAAACCCTGGTGCAGGTACTCGAAGAGCGCGATTTCCCGATTGCCAACCTGCACCTGCTGGCCAGCAGCGAGTCGGCCGGTCATTCGGTGCCGTTTCGCGGCAAGAACGTGCGTGTGCGTGAAGTCGACGAGTTCGATTTCAGCAAGGTGCAGCTGGCATTTTTTGCCGCAGGTCCGGCGGTAACCCTGAGCTTCGCGCCCCGCGCCACCGCGGCCAATTGCGCAGTGATCGACCTTGCCGGTGCCTTGCCGTCGACCCAGGCGCCCAATGTCGTGCCTGAGGCCAATGCCCAGGTGCTGGCCGGCCTGAAGAAGCCTGTGCAGCTGAGCAGTCCGAGTGCCGCGGCCACCGCATTGGCGGTGGCTCTGGCGCCTTTGCAGGGCTTGCTGGACATCCAGCGGGTGAACCTGACCGCCAGCCTGGCGATCTCCAGCCAGGGGCGTGAGGCCGTCAGTGAGCTGGCCCGGCAAACTGCCGAATTGTTGAATGTGCGCCCGCTGGAGCCGCGCTTCTTCGACCGCCAAGTGGCCTTTAATCTGCTGGCCCAGGTGGGCACGCCGGATGCCCAGGGCCATACCCTGCTGGAAAAACGTCTGGTCAGGGAATTGCGTGAAGTACTGGGGCAGCCTTTATTAAAGATTTCTGTCACTTGCATTCAAGCGCCGGTGTTTTTTGGCGATAGCTATAGCGTGACTCTGCAGTCGGGCACCGATGTCGATCTGGCGGCGGTAAACGCCGCGCTGGAGGCCGCTCCGGGCCTGGAACTGGTGGAAGCCGGTGATTATCCCACCGCTGTGGGTGACGCCGTGGGCCAGGACGTAGTCTATGTGGGGCGGGTTCGTTCCGGCATCGATGATGCGGCGCAACTGAATCTGTGGTTGACCTCGGACAACGTCCGCAAAGGCGCGGCCTTGAACGCTGTGCAACTGGCTGAATTGTTGATAAAAGACCTGCTGTAAAAGATACTTGGCAACAATTTGCAGAATGAATCTAGCCGGGCGCTATGCTTGGCAAGTTGCTGGAGGTGAGTGGCCGTCAGGTGCTCCCGGGGCATGCAGAAAATAATCCCGCGTGGTGGTCGTGGCCTCCGCGCAGTGCCTTATGGCAGCCGCTACAAAACCTTCTCGCTGGCCGAGGAACGTTCAAACAAAGGATGAGGCTATGGTTCAAGTTCGCAAACTGGTGTTAGCAATAGCGGCCGCCTCGGCGCTGTCCTCCGGTATGGCGCAGGCGCTTGGGCTTGGGGAGCTGACCCTGAAGTCGAGTCTGAACCAGCCTTTGGTAGCTGAAATCGAATTGCTCGATATCAAGGACCTGACTGCCGCTGAAGTGGTGCCCAGCCTGGCCCCGGCAGAAGAGTTCGCCAAGGCCGGCGTCGATCGTCAGGCCTTTCTCAATGATCTGAGTTTTACCCCCGTTCTCAATCCCGGCGGCAAGAGTGTGCTGCGGGTGACTTCGAGTCAGCCGCTGTCTGAGCCGATGGTCAAGTTCCTGGTGCAGGTGATGTGGCCCAACGGCCGCCTGCTGCGCGATTACAGCGTGCTGCTGGATCCTTCGAAGTTTTCCCCGCAAGCTGCCGCTGCCGCCCAGGCTGCTCCGGTTGCAGGCCCGGCGGTGAATGCCCCGGTTACCCGTGGCAATAAAGCCAGCAAGCCCGCGCAATACAAAACGGCGGCCCGTGACACGCTGTGGGAAATCGCCGCGAAGAATCGCAATGGCGCGTCGATCCAGCAAACCATGCTCGCGATCCAGGCGTTGAACCCGGATGCCTTTATCGACGGCAACATCAATCGATTGAAGGCCGGCAAGGTCCTGCGTCTGCCTGACGTAGTGCAGAGCACAGCGTTGGCGCAGCCCAAGGCCATTGCCGAAGTGGCCGCGCAAAACGCCGCCTGGCGTCAGGGGCGTCGTGCCGGTGCCCGCAGTCAGCAACAGGTGGACGCCACCCGTCGTGCCGGTGCCGACAAGGCGCCCAAGCAGGTCAACACCAAGGACAACTTGAGCCTGGTCTCGGCGGAAAGCGGCAAGGCGCGAGGCAAGGGGGCGGCAGGCGACAGCAAGGCGCTGAACAACAAGCTGGCGGTGACTCAGGAAAGTCTCGACGCGACCCGTCGTGACAACGCCGAGCTCAAGGAACGCATGGCGGATCTGCAGAGTCAGCTGGACAAGCTGCAGCGTCTGATCGAGCTGAAGAATAACCAGTTGGCCAAGCTGCAGGCCGAGGGCGCGGCGCCGGCTGCTCAGCCCGCACCGGCGATGCCGGCCGAGCTGGTGGCCAAGCCTGAGGCGGCGGCCCCGGTGGTGGCTCCCGTGGTTCCTGCGGCGCCTGTCAGCGAACCGGCTGCCGCTCCGGCAGTGGATGAGGCGGCCAAGAGCGACGAAGACAAATATGGCGATCTGCTGACCAATCCGATCCTGCTGGGACTGGTAGGTGGCGGGGCGGTCGTGGCCGTGCTGTTGCTCTTGCTGTTGCTTGCGCGTCGTCGCAAGGCCCAGCAGGAAGCGGAAAAGCACCTGCGCATGGCCCGGGCCTTGTCCGAGGAAAGCAATGACTTCACCGAGGAGCTGGAATTGCCGGAAGGCAGTTTCGAAGGCCTTGAAGTTCCACCGCCAAGCGTCAAGCTGGCTCCAGCTCCAGCTCCAGCTCCAGCTCCAGCTCCAGCACCGGCTCCGGTGGTGGCGCCCATCCCGGCGGCGCCGGTGGAGCGAGCCACGGACGTGCTGGGGCAGGCACAGAATCATATCGACGCTGGCCGCCTGAACCAGGCAGCAGCGCTGCTCGAAGAGGCGGTCAAGCTGGAGCCGCAGCGCAGTGATCTGCGCCTCAAGTTGATGGAGGTCTACGCGCATCAGGGTGATCGCAGCGCCTTCGTCGCCGAGGAGCGGCAACTGGTGGCCAATGGCGATAACCATGCCCAGGTCGAGCAACTCAAAAGCCGTTTCCCGGCGATGGTCGCAGTGGCTGCAGCTGCCGGTCTGGCGACGGCCGCTGTTGCCGCGGAGCTGGATGCCCAGTACGTCAAGGAACTGCTGGACGAGCCGCAGGCGCCTGAGCCTGATGCGCCTGTCGAAGGGCTGGATGCGGATTTCGACCTGAGCCTGGACGATCTTGAGGCGGCTTCGCCTGCGGTCGTGGCGTCCGAGCCGTCCGAGCCGGCGATCGAGCTGGAAGACTTCCCGCTGGATGATGACCTGAGTTTCGGCTCGGTCCTGGAGCAGCAGACCGCCGCTCAGGAAAGCCTGGATGATCTTGGCGACTTCGATCTGGACCTGGGGGCTGATCTGCCCGCAGCGACCCAGAACGATGAGGATTTCCTGCTGAGCCTTGAGGACGACCTCAAGGATGTGCCGGCCGGCGATGTGCCCACCGTTACGGAGGCGGCTCTGGACGATCTGGACTTGTCCGCAGACTTCGATCTGTCCCTGGCCGATGAGATGGACGCGGCCAGCGAACCCAAGGATGCGTTCGCTTCCGAGCTGGATGATGTCAACGCGGAGCTGGATCGTCTGGCTCAGAGTCTGGATCAGCCTGAGCCGGCCGGGCCGAGTTTCACGGCTGAAGATGCAGCGGCGGCGCCTGAGGAGGCCGACTTCGACTTCCTTTCCGGCAGCGATGAAGTGGCCACCAAGCTCGATCTGGCCCAGGCCTACATCGATATGGGTGACAACGACGGCGCGCGGGACATCCTTGGCGAAGTGCTCAGCGAAGGCAGTGAAGGGCAGAAGAGTGAAGCCCAGGAAATGCTGGCGCGACTGGCCTGAAGCCGGATCCCGCTTGATCAGAACGGCAGCCGATGAGGCTGCCGTTTTTGTTGGTGTCGATTTTTCGGGGTGTTCGCATCGGCGCGCTTTGCCTGGGCGGGGCGTTGCTCTCTTCGCACGGGCCTGAACCAGGCGGGGCAATGAAATGGCGATCGCTGTGCTCAATCTTCAACTAAACCGTGGCCGTGCATGGCGTCTGCACCCGGCAGCCTTATAATGAGCGCCTTTGCGCATATCAGCAGGCTGTAAGTTCTTGGCAAATATAGATAACCCGGCCGCCGAAATGGCAGCCGAAGGCTTTTCCCGCATTGCTCTGGGTGTTGAATACAAGGGGTCGCGCTATCGCGGTTGGCAGCGCCAGGCTTCTGGCGTGCCCAGCGTCCAGGAAACTCTGGAGAAGGCCTTGTCCCGGGTCGCGGACTCTCCGGTGCTGGTGTCCTGTGCGGGGCGCACTGATGCCGGTGTGCATGCCTGTGGTCAGGTGGTGCATTTCGATACCCAGGCCGTGCGTTCGATGAAAGCGTGGGTCATGGGGGCCAATATCAACCTGCCCCATGACATCAGCGTCAGTTGGGCCCAGGAAATGCCCGCGCATTTCCATGCGCGGTTCAAGGCCATCGCCCGGCGCTATCGCTATGTGATCTACAACGATCAGATCCGCCCGGCCCATCTCAATGAAGAAGTCACCTGGAATCACCGGCCCCTGGACACCGAGCGCATGGCCCAGGCCGCGCAGTTCCTGCTGGGTACCCATGATTTCAGCGCCTTTCGGGCCGGGCAGTGCCAGGCTAAGTCGCCGATCAAGGAGATTCATCACCTGCGGGTGACCCGGCACGGCAAGATGATCGTCCTGGATATTCGTGCCAGTGCCTTCCTGCATCACATGGTGCGTAATATTGCCGGGGTCTTGATGACCATTGGCGCCGGCGAGCGCCCGGTGGAGTGGGCACGGGAAGTGCTGGAGAGTCGGGCCCGTCGCGCGGGCGGGGTCACTGCTCATCCCTTTGGTCTGTACCTGGTTCAGGTCGAGTACAAGGACGAGTTTGCGCTGCCGGAGCGCTATATCGGGCCCCATTTCCTCACCGGTTGGCCTGAACTTGACGGCTGACGCCCGGAAAAGCATTTGCTACCATCCGGAACTTTCCGAATTTGCCCCCGAGGTTCACACGACATGTCAGCTGTTCGCAGCAAGATTTGCGGGATTACCCGCATAGAAGACGCGTTGGCGGCCGTGGCGGCGGGGGCCGACGCCATCGGTCTGGTGTTCTATGCCAAAAGTCCGCGGGCCGTGTCTGTGCAGCAGGCGCGGGCGATCATCGCCGCCTTGCCGCCATTCGTGACCACGGTCGGGCTGTTCGTCAATGCCAGTCGCTGCGAGCTGGGGGAGATCCTCGATGCGGTGCCGCTGGATCTGCTGCAGTTTCACGGCGATGAATCGGCGGCCGACTGCGACGGCTATCACCGTCCCTATATCAAGGCGCTGCGAGTCAAGGCTGGAGATGATATTGCTGCGGCCTGCCGGGCATACCCGCACGCCAGTGGGATTTTGCTGGATACCTATGTCGAGGGCGTGCCAGGGGGAACTGGCGAGGCTTTTGACTGGTCCCTGGTTCCGCGGGAATTGAGCAAGCCGATCATTCTGGCTGGCGGCCTCAATGCAGAGAATGTTGCCCAGGCCATTGCCCAGGTTCGTCCTTATGCGGTGGATGTCAGTGGCGGAGTCGAGCAGGGCAAGGGCATCAAGGATCCGGCCAAGATTCAGGCATTTATGCAGGCCGTGCGTCGCAGCAGTGAGTCGATGTGACGGCTGGCAGTCTGCCGCCGTCCATAACACCACTGTACAAAACAGGCAGGCGTCGCCTTAAGGCGGTGCCGGAATCGAGTGGCAACCGCTCTATCGCGGGTTGTCGGGATGGCTGAGGAACGTTTCGTTGCAGGCAGGTCGAGCCCGGTGCTGACCGCGGTAGCGAAGTGAACATCGCCGCACACATGAATTTAGCTCAAGGGCATACGCGGGGTTGCGAACCAGAGCGTTCGGGCCGCCGGTACTGGAGAAAGAAAGCATGAGCAACTGGTTAGTAGACAAACTGATCCCTTCGATCATGCGTTCCGAGGTGAAGAAAAGCTCGGTGCCTGAAGGTCTGTGGCACAAGTGCCCGTCCTGCGAGGCGGTGCTTTATCGTCCGGAGCTGGAAAAGACCCTGGATGTTTGCCCCAAGTGCAACCACCACATGCGCATCGGTGCACGTGCGCGCATCGACATCTTCCTGGATGCCGAGGGTCGTGCCGAACTGGGCGCCGATCTGGAGCCGGTGGACCGCCTGAAGTTTCGCGACGGCAAGAAGTACAAGGATCGTCTGACTGCGGCACAGAAGCAGACGGGCGAGAAGGACGCGCTGATTTCCATGAGCGGCACCCTGCTGGGCATGCCGGTGGTGGTCTCGGCCTTTGAGTTCTCCTTCATGGGCGGTTCCATGGGCGCGATCGTCGGCGAGCGTTTTGTGCGTGCGGCCAACTACGCCCTGGAAAACCGTTGCCCGATGATCTGCTTCTCCGCCTCCGGTGGTGCGCGGATGCAGGAAGCGCTGATCTCCCTGATGCAGATGGCCAAGACTTCCGCGGTGCTGGCGCGCCTGCGTGAAGAGGGTATTCCCTTCGTCTCCGTGCTGACCGATCCGGTCTACGGTGGTGTTTCCGCCAGCCTGGCGATGCTGGGTGACGTGATCGTCGCCGAGCCTAAGGCCCTGGTAGGTTTCGCCGGTCCGCGAGTGATCGAACAGACCGTGCGTGAAAAACTGCCGGAAGGCTTCCAGCGCAGTGAGTTCCTGCTGGAGCACGGGGCGATCGACATGATCATCGCCCGTCAGGAACTGCGTCCGCGTCTGGGTAACCTGCTGGCGCAACTGATGGGTCTGCCGACGCCGGAATTCGTCGCGGCTCCCGTGGAGCCGATGGTGGTGCCACCGGCTCCAGCCAACCTATGATCCAGCGCACCCTGGGCGAATGGCTCGCCTACCTTGAGCAGTTGCATCCCTCGGCCATCGATCTGGGCTTGGCGCGCTCGCAGCAGGTAGCGTCGCGGATGGGGCTGGGCAAGCCGGCGCCTCGGGTGATCACGGTGACCGGAACCAACGGCAAGGGCTCGACCTGTGCCTTTGTCGCCTCCCTGCTGCGAGCCCAGGGCTTGCAGGTGGGGGTCTACAGCTCGCCGCACCTGCTGCGTTACAACGAGCGGGTGCAGGTCAATGGTCTCGAAGCTACTGACGAGCAGTTGTGCGAAGCCTTTGCTGCAGTAGAGGCGGGGCGCGGTGAAGTTTCCCTGACCTATTTCGAGATGGGCACCCTGGCGGCCTTCTGGCTGTTCCAGCAGGCGGCGCTGGATGCTGTGGTGCTGGAGGTCGGTCTGGGTGGTCGTCTGGATACGGTCAACCTGGTGGATGCCGACCTGGCGCTGGTCACCAGCATCGGAGTCGATCATATCGAGTACCTCGGTGATTCCCGTGAATCCGTGGCCTTCGAAAAGGCCGGGATTTTCCGTCCGGGCGCTCCGGCGCTATGCGGCGACCTGAATCCGCCGCAGCCGCTGCTGGATAAGGCCAGGGAGCTGGGTTGTCCGCTTTTCCTTCGGGGGCGGGATTTCGATCTGGCGCTGACCGAAGAGCATTGGCAGTGGCGCGGTCTGGATGCCCAGGGCAATCAGGTCGAGCTGCGGGATCTGCCGTTGCTTGATCTGCCCATGGAGAACGCGGCGCTGGCCTTGCAGGCTTATCTGCTCACCGGATTGCCCTGGCAGCCTGAACAGATCAGCGCGGCGTTGCAGCAGACCCGGGTCACCGGACGCCTGGATCGTCGGCAGGTCGAATGGCAGGGCAAGCGCCTGAACCTGCTCCTGGATGTGGGGCACAACCCCCATGCCGCGCAGTATCTGGCCGAGTGCCTGGCACGTCGACCGCTGAGCGGGCGGCGCCTGGCGGTATTTGGCCTGCTGGCGGACAAGGATCTGCCGGGGGTGGTGGGGTGTCTGCAGTCTTCGGTCCAGAGCTGGGCCGTGGCGCCGCTGGATTCGCCCAGGGCGCGCCCGGTGCAGGATCTGCAGGCCGCACTGGAGAACCTTGGCGCTTCGGTAGCGTCCTACGCCAGTATTGCTGCGGCATTGGAAGCGCAATGCGAGCAAGCGACCGCGGATGATGAAATTCTGCTGTTCGGATCTTTTTATTGTGTCGCCGAGGCGCTCGAGTGGCTCGCCCGGCGCTCCACGGAGGAAGCTGCACATGGCAATGCTGGATAAGGTCTACAAGCAGCGAATGGTTGGAGCACTGGTGCTGGTGGCCTTGGCGGTGATCTTTCTGCCGATGCTGTTCTCGCGCGAGGATGAGCAGCGCCACGTAACGGTTGAAGCACCACCTGTGCCGCAAGCCTCTGTCATGCCGCAGGTTCAGGTTGAGCCTGTGGTGGTGCCCGAGCCCAAGGTGTTGCCTCAGGAACCGGTGCCTGTCGAGGAGCCAGTGGTGCAGCAGGTTGCGCCTTCGATGCCGATTGCCCCGGTGGTTGCCCCGGCGCCTGCGGCGAGCAAGCCGGCGCCAAAACCCGCGCCCGTGCCGGCTCCAGCCCCGGCCCAGCCGATTGCCGCTGCCAAGCCTGACACCAGTCAGAGCCGAATCGATGCCAATGGCCTGTCGATCAGCTGGTCGGTGCAGCTGGCCAGTCTGTCGAGCCGTGAAGGTGCGGAAAACCTGCAGAAAACCCTGCGCAGTCAGGGCTATAACGCTTATATCCGTTCCGCTGATGGCAAGAACCGGGTCTTCGTCGGGCCGCTGATCGAGCGTGCCGAGGCCGACCGTCTGCGTGACCTGCTGGGGCGTCAGCACAACCTCAAGGGGTTTGTGGTGCGCTTTCAGCCAGAGCGTGGTTGAGGCTATCTGGCTGATTTCAAAAGCACAGTGAATCGCAGCTTACCGACAGCCAAGCGCTCTGTTAAAATGCGCCGCCTTATCCGTCTGTAGGCTGCACTGTGCCATTTACCTGGGTTGACTGGGCGATCGTTGCAATAATCGCCATCTCCGCTTTGATCAGCTTGAGCCGCGGTTTCGTCAAAGAAGCCTTGTCGTTGCTTACCTGGATCATCGCAGGAGTTGTCGCCTGGATGTTTGGTGGCTCACTGTCCGAGTACCTCGGCGGTTATATCGAAACTCCCTCGGCTCGCGTGATCGCGGGCTGCGCAATCATGTTTGTCGCCACCTTGCTGGTGGGGGCAATGGTCAACTATCTCATCGGCGAATTGATTCGCGTCACCGGCCTCTCCGGGACCGATCGATTCCTCGGCATGGCCTTCGGCGCGGCGCGTGGCGCGCTGCTGGTGGTCGTGGCGGTCGGGCTCTTGAGCCTGGGGCCGGTACAGCAGGATTCCTGGTGGCAGCAGTCGCGGCTGGTGCCACAATTTCTATTGGTTGCAGACTGGTCCAAGAACCTCATCCTGGGGTGGAGCAGTCAGTGGCTGGCCAGCGGTATCAGCGTACCCGCTGAAATACCGTTCAAGGAGCACCTCTTACCGGCCAAAACGCCTCAGTAAGACGGGTTCAGTTCAGTTTCATTAAGTAGGGGTTGCGTCGCATGTGTGGCATCGTCGGTATCGTCGGTAAGTCGAACGTCAATCAGGCGCTGTATGACGCGCTAACCGTCCTCCAGCACCGCGGCCAGGACGCTGCCGGTATCGTGACCAGCCATGATGGCCGGGTTATTCCTGCGCAAGGACAATGGCCTGGTGCGTGATGTGTTCCAGCAACGGCACATGCAGCGCCTGGTGGGCCACATGGGTATCGGTCATGTGCGTTATCCAACCGCAGGCAGCTCGACTTCTGCCGAGGCTCAGCCGTTCTACGTCAACTCGCCGTATGGCATCACCCTGGCGCACAACGGCAACCTGACCAATGTTGAACAGCTGGCCAAGGAGATCTACGAGTCCGACCTGCGCCACGTCAACACCAACTCCGACTCCGAAGTGCTGCTCAACGTGTTCGCTCACGAGCTGGCCCAGCGCGGCAAGCTGCAGCCGACCGAGGAAGACGTGTTTGCCGCAGTGACCGACGTGCACAACCGCTGTGTCGGTGGTTATGCGGTGGTGGCCATGATCACCGGTTACGGTATCGTCGGTTTCCGCGACCCTCACGGCATCCGTCCGATCGTTTTCGGCCAGCGTCATACCGACGAAGGCGTGGAATACATGATCGCCTCGGAAAGCGTTTCCCTGGATGTATTGGGCTTTACCCTGATTCGCGACCTGGCTCCGGGTGAGGCGGTCTACATCACTGAAGAGGGCAAGCTTTACACCCGTCAGTGCGCGACCAACCCGCAGCTCACTCCGTGCATCTTCGAACACGTCTACCTGGCTCGCCCGGATTCGATCATCGACGGCGTTTCGGTGTACAAGGCGCGCCTGCGCATGGGCGAGAAGCTGGCCGAGAAGATCCTGCGCGAGCGTCCGGAGCACGATATCGACGTGGTGATTCCGATTCCGGACACCAGCCGTACCGCGGCGCTGGAGCTGGCCAACCACTTGGGGGTCAAGTTCCGCGAAGGTTTCGTCAAGAACCGCTACATCGGCCGTACCTTCATCATGCCGGGCCAGGCAGCGCGGAAAAAATCCGTGCGCCAGAAGCTCAATGCCATCGAGCTGGAATTCCGCGGCAAGAACGTGATGCTGGTGGACGACTCCATCGTTCGCGGCACCACCTGCAAGCAGATCATCCAGATGGCTCGTGAAGCCGGCGCGAAGAACGTCTACTTCTGCTCCGCGGCGCCGGCGGTTCGTTACCCGAACGTCTATGGCATCGACATGCCAAGTGCCCACGAGTTGATTGCTCACAATCGTTCGACCCAGGACGTGGCTGACCTGATCGGTGCTGACTGGCTGATCTATCAGGACCTGCCGGATCTGATCGAGGCGGTCGGTGGCGGCAAGATAAAGATCGAGAGCTTCGACTGCGCGGTGTTCGACGGCAAGTACGTCACCGGCGATGTCGACGAGGCCTATCTGAACAAGATCGAGAACGCTCGCAACGATGCCTCCAAGGCCAAGACCCAGGCGGTCAGCGCCATCATCGATCTGTACAACAACTGATCCAGAGCATTTAAGAAGACATTAGGAGTAGGCGGCATGAGTCAGGATTGGGATGCCGGTCGGCTGGACAGCGACCTTGAAGGCGTAGCGTTCGATACCCTGGCGGTGCGCGCCGGTCAGCACCGCTCGCCGGAAGGCGAGCACGGTGATCCGATGTTCTTCACCTCCAGCTATGTGTTCCGTACAGCGGCTGACGCGGCTGCACGCTTCGCTGGCGAAGTGCCAGGCAACGTCTATTCGCGTTACACCAACCCCACGGTGCGCTCGTTTGAAGAGCGCATCGCGGCGCTGGAGGGCGCTGAGCAGGCGGTCGCCACGGCCACCGGCATGGCGGCTATTCTCTCGGTGGTCATGAGTCTGTGCAGCGCCGGCGATCACGTGCTGGTGTCGCGCAGCGTGTTCGGCTCGACCATTAGCCTGTTCGAGAAGTACTTCAAGCGTTTTGGCGTTGAAGTCGATTACGTGCCCCTGGCGGATCTGTCCGGCTGGGATGCGGCGATCAAGAGCAACACCAAGCTGCTGTTCGTCGAATCTCCCTCTAATCCGCTGGCCGAGCTGGTGGATATCGCCGCCTTGGCTGAACTGGCGCATGCCAAGGGCGCGATGCTGGTGGTCGACAACTGCTTCTGCACCCCGGCTTTGCAGCAACCCTTGAGGCTGGGCGCGGACGTGGTGGTGCATTCGGCCACCAAGTTCATCGACGGCCAGGGTCGTTGCATGGGCGGCGTGGTAGCCGGACGCAGCGAACAGATGAAAGAGGTGGTGGGCTTTCTGCGCACTGCCGGGCCGACCCTGAGTCCGTTCAACGCCTGGATCTTCCTCAAGGGGCTGGAAACCCTGAGCCTGCGGATGCGTGCTCACTGTGCCAATGCCCTGGCTCTGGCGCAGTGGCTTGAGCAACAGGACGGTGTCGAGAAGGTGCACTACGCCGGTCTTGCCAGCCACCCGCAACACGAGCTGGCCAAGCGTCAGCAGCGTGGTTTCGGTGCGGTGGTGAGCTTCGAGGTCAAGGGCGGCAAAGAGGGCGCCTGGCGCTTTATCGATGCCACTCGCCTGATTTCGATCACGGCCAACCTGGGTGATAGCAAAACCACCATTACCCATCCGAGCACCACGTCCCACGGGCGCCTGGCGCCACAGGAGCGTGAAGCGGCCGGCATTCGCGACAGTCTGATCCGCATTGCGGTGGGCCTGGAGGATGTGGCTGACCTGCAGGCCGACCTGGCTCGTGGGTTGGCAGCCTTGTGATCGAGTTGTCCACGCCTCAGGGTGGCAACGGACGTGTCGCGCTGGTCACGGGTGCGGCACGGGGCATTGGCCTGGGTATCGCTGCCTGGCTGATCAGCGAAGGCTGGCAGGTGGTGCTGACCGACGTGGATCGGGAGCGTGGCTCCAAGGTGTCCAGGGTGTTGGGCGAGAATGCCTGGTTCATCACCATGGACGTGGCGGACGAGGAGCAGGTGGCGCAGGGCGTGGCCGAGGTGCTGGGGCAGTTCGGGCGCCTGGACGCGCTGGTGTGCAACGCGGCGGTGGCTGATCCGCACAACATCACTCTGGAAAGCCTGGATCTGGCTTACTGGAATCGGGTGCTGGCGGTGAATCTCGGTGGGCCCATGCTGCTGGCCAAGCATTGCGCGCCTTATCTGCGCGCCCATGGCGGTTCCATCGTCAATCTGGCGTCAACCCGGGCTCGGCAATCGGAACCTGACAGCGAAGCCTATGCGGCGAGCAAGGGCGGTCTGTTGGCCCTGACCCATGCCCTGGCCATCAGTCTCGGGCCGGAGATCCGGGTCAATGCCGTGAGTCCTGGCTGGATCGATGCGCGTGATCCGGCGGTGCGGCGTGCCGAGCCTTTATCCGATGTCGATCATGCCCAGCATCCTGCGGGCCGGGTGGGGACGGTGGAGGATGTGGCGTCGATGGTGGCCTGGCTGCTGTCGCGCAATTCGGGTTTTGTCACCGGCCAGGAGTTCGTGGTGGACGGTGGCATGACCAAGAAAATGATTTATCAGGCGTAAGGCTGCACCTGGCTTTAAGCGGCCAGTGAGCAGTATGGCTGTGCGCCAGTGGCTTTTTTCGTGGGGCTGGCCATTGGGTCCTTCCGCTGTTTTTGAAAAAAACTTCAAGCCTGCTATTGACTTAGCTTCGTTACCTGCGTAAATTTCGCGGCCTCAGCGAAGCAAAGGGTGATTAGCTCAGCCGGGAGAGCATCTGCCTTACAAGCAGAGGGTCGGCGGTTCGATCCCGTCATCACCCACCATTCCTGAGTGTCTTTCGCAAGAAAGACGGAAGCTTCCAAGGAAGCCTCCAACCGACGCGCAGCGGTAGTTCAGTCGGTTAGAATACCGGCCTGTCACGCCGGGGGTCGCGGGTTCGAGTCCCGTCCGCTGCGCCATATTTTCCAGATCAGGCTTGCCTGGTTTGCGATCGAAAAGCCTCGAAGCTCTTCTTTCAGACGATTTAAACGGTTCACATGGACGCAAGTCCAAGCGATACGCAGCGGTAGTTCAGTCGGTTAGAATACCGGCCTGTCACGCCGGGGGTCGCGGGTTCGAGTCCCGTCCGCTGCGCCATATCAGCCTCAAGGACCACTGAACGCCTTGAGGCAACGAAGCAAGCTAAAAGCTTGATTCGCATCGATAGCAAAAGCCCTGGTCGAAAGACCGGGGTTTTTTTTTTTCGGAATTTGCCTTTTTGCAGTAGCTGTTGCTTGAGCATAAAAAACCGCCTATTCGGCGGTTTTTTTGTCTCTGCGAAAAACTCGGACTATCAGAAGCCAAGCTTGTCACGAAGGCTGTAGTACCAGGCGCCCAGGGCGGTGAATGGCGTGCGCAGCAACTGGCCGCCAGGGAAGGGGTAGTGGGGCAGGTCGGCGAAGGCGTCAAAGCGCTCTGCCTGGCCGCGCAAGGCCTCGGCCAGGACTTTGCCGGCCAGATGGGTGTAGGTCACGCCGTGGCCGCTGCAGCCCTGGGAGTAGTAGATGTTGTCCCCCAGGCGGCCCACCTGTGGCAGGCGCGACAGGGTCAGCAGGAAGTTGCCGGTCCAGGCGTAGTCGATCTTGACGTTTTTCAGCTGCGGGAATGCCTTGAGCATCTTCGGTCGGATGATCGCCTCGATGTTGGCCGGGTCGCGAGCGCCGTAGACCACGCCGCCGCCGAAAATCAGGCGCTTGTCGCCGCTGAGGCGGTAGTAGTCCAGCAGGTAGTTGCAGTCTTCGACACAGTAGTCCTGAGGGAGCAGGCTGGCTGCCAGCTCGTCGCCCAGGGGTTCGGTAGTGATGACCTGAGTGCCGCAAGGCATGGACTTGGCGGCCAGTTCCGGGATCAGATTGCCCAGGTAGGCGTTGCCGGCGACGATGACGAACTTGGCGCGGACTTTACCTTGTGGGGTGTGTACAACGGGATTGGCCCGGCGCTCGATGCGTACTGCCGGGGATTGTTCGTAGATAGTGCCGCCCAGGGATTCCACGGCCGCCGCTTCGCCCAGTGCCAGGTTCAGCGGGTGGATGTGGCCGCCGCTCATGTCGAGCATGCCGCCCTTGTATTGATCACAGGCCACGACTTCGCGAATCCGTCGCTCGTCCAGCAGTTCCAGCTGGGTGTGGCCGTAGCGCTCCCACAGGCGCTTCTGCGACTCAAGGTGGCCCATCTGCTTGCTGGTCAGCGCCGCGAAGACGCCGCCGTCTTTCAGGTCGCACTGGATCTGGTACTTGGCTACCCGCTCGCGAATGATCCGGCCGCCCTCGAAGGCCATTTGCCCCAGCAGCTGTGCTTGCTTGGGGCCGACGCTGCGTTCGATCACGTCGATGTCGCGGCTATAGCTGTTGACGATCTGTCCGCCATTGCGTCCGGATGCGCCAAAGCCGACTTTGGCAGCTTCGAGTACCGTTACGCGAAAGCCGTTTTCCAATAGAAACAGGGCGCTGGACAGGCCGGTATAACCCGCACCGATCACGCAGATATCGGTTTCCACTTCGCCTTGCAGCAGCGGGCGTTCCGGGGCTGCATTGGCGGATGCGGCGTAATAGGACTGTGGGTAGGGAATGTGCGCCATCCTGCGACCTCATGTGTTTAATATATTTTACGAATGCGCCGATGCTACCTGAGTTGGAAAAGCGCTACCAGATACAAGGAAAAACTTCTTCCAGGCGCCGAAATTAAAAAATTCGCATATTCATAGGCTTAGCTGCAAAAAAGGTGTTGACACCCCTTTGGAATTCCGTAGAATGCCGCCTCACAGCAGGCACGTAGCTCAGTTGGTTAGAGCACCACCTTGACATGGTGGGGGTCGTTGGTTCGAGTCCAATCGCGCCTACCAAACAAAATCCGCTCTGCTGGGCG